>ERZ1035051.382-NODE-382-length-16761-cov-38.260565_pt1 | contig 16761 bp, 18 predicted proteins | sample MGYA00520586_ERZ1035051 | MGnify/ENA primary metagenome ERZ1035051 (study PRJEB33766, sample SAMN09781692) | gut metagenome | biome: gut microbiome | host: Homo sapiens | place: Madagascar | study: EMG produced TPA metagenomics assembly of the PRJNA485056 data...
ACGACTCTTTGTTCAAACAGCCTAAGCCTTATCTCTCGATAGTAGATGCTTTGGCAACCAAGAAAGTCGGGATGAACCGAACAGAAATCTTACAAGCTACCAAGTTGACCGACAATGGCAAATTGACGGAATACTTAGAGAACTTGGAATATTGCGGATTTATCCGAAAATATAATTGCATCGGAATGAAAGCCAAGAATGCCTTGTTCCAGTTAATGGACAATTACACCTTATTTTATTATAAGTTTATCAAGGACAGCTATATCAATGACGCACAATATTGGACCAAGATTACGGGTAAACCCGAGTACAACACGTGGTGCGGTTTAGCTTTTGAACGAGTATGCCTGCAGCATGTGGAGCAGATCAAGGCAAAGCTTGGCATTCAAGGCGTTATCACCACGGTTTATTCATGGAGTGTAGCTGGAAACAAGGAAAAGTCGGGAGCACAGATTGACTTGCTGATAGACAGGAACGATGATGTGATTAATCTCTGTGAAATCAAATATTCCAAGGCTCCATTTCAGATAACTAATGCAATTGATGCAAGTTTACAAAACAAGTGTGAACGTTTCATTCAAGAGACTGGCACCGAAAAAGCCGTACATCTCACAATGATTACTACTATGGGATTATCCGATAATCCTTATGCCTGGGATATCCAGTCGGTAGTAACAATGGACGACTTGTTTATTCTATAAACATGAGGGAAATGGCTACATCTGCGATACCATAAAACTACCAGCCTACGACACCAGTGAAGAAATAGAATTGGAGAAGATAGCTACCGAGGCTACAGAATCCATTGTTAACATTCCTGCCTTTTTCGCAACAGCAGACTTACCAAAAGCAGGCACTATACAATGTCGATGGATACACTATCCTGCACCTATCAAGGAAAAGGATGACAAGGAAGGATATTTCCCAGAATGCCTCTTGGCTGTCAACAAAGGAAATGGTCAGGTGCTCAAGCCTGAGTTGACAAAGACAAGAAGCACAAAAGAGATACAGGCCGTCTTGATTAATCTTTGCAAGGAATTTGACAACTTAGGGCATTGTCCTTTGCAGATTTCCGTTCCCGACCTTGCAACAGAATCTGTTCTGAAAGCATTCTGCAAGGCATTAAAGATAAAGCTCGTAAAAGAGCGCCGGCCATTGCGTGAATTAAACGAAGCTTGGGATTACCTCCACAACTATTCTATGGACAATGTAGATACAGACATAGCGACTCGAAGTTTGCCACTAAGTTCAGCAGCCTTGCTGAACTTAGAGACAAATCCAAACTATAAGAATTCTACTTATAAATTCAGTAGATTCCATCTGCTGATTGTAATTCCAGAATCACATCATCAACAATATACAAATCACTCATTAGATAGAGCAAAGAACGTTCATCATGGAGTAGTTCGTTGGTCTTACTCATTTGAAAAATATCAAACGCTCTTTCTGGAGAAATATCCAATCGCTTTGCCAACAAAGTGCATATTCTGCCTATCTTCATCCAAAGCTGTGAATCTCTTAACATGACTTTACCTCCTTTCTTGCCAAATCGTTTAACGGCTCCGCAGATATAATCAGCTAGTCCACTATTCGAGTTGCACCATGAAAAACCGTACGCATAGTTATTAATTATTTGCAGTTTCCAAACGCTGAAGGGCAGTTTGTAAAGCTGCTACAACATAATCTTTACTCTGTGTATGAAGAGCATCAAGCCTTGTGGTAAGACCATGTATCAGTCCAACCTTTTTCATCCGCAAGTACATTTCTCGCCTACTGCATCCTTCAGCCTTTGCAGTAAGATCGACGCACATCGTTGCAAAAGCCAATGTCTGTTGAGTTTCTGCTGTACCCATAATATTTATGTTTTATATTAAACGATGATGCAAAGATACTACTTTCTTTTGGAAATACAATTTTTATCTGCAACTTTTTAAACGAAAAAAACGAACTTTCTTTGATATTCTGATTTAACAGAGGTTAGACTGGCCTTCTTTGTTTCAAGAGATAGAAAAGCATTGCCTCCTAAGCACAGCCATTCAGTTTACTCGACCAACAATCAATATACTTAGTTCATAAAGTCCATACATTGGCATCATTACCATAAGACATGTGAATAAATCTGGAGGAGTTATCACTGCAGCAACAATACCTATCAACACAAATGCATGACGGCGATATTGCTTCATAAAACTTGCTTCTAATATCCCCATCTTAGCTAAGAAGAAAGACAAGACAGGCAGTTGGAATACCAATCCCATCATCAATGTCAAAGTAACAAAGGTAGAAATATACGAATCTAAATTGATTTGATTAACCACACTCGTCGCCACTTGATACGTACCCAAAAAGCGCAAAGCGAATGGAAACAATATAAAATAACTCATTAACACTCCCAATATAAATAATAAGTATATAGCTATTGCCACCGACACGGAGTATCGGCGCTCATTCTCATACAGCGCTGGTGCAATGTAGCGATACAACTCTATCATAATATAAGGAGACACAAGAAGCAATGCCAAATATACAGATGTTGACATATGGACCATAAATTGGCTGGTCAACTCCGTATTTATCAACTGTATTGAGTATGAATCAAAATGAAAATCCATCCCCAATATAGCAAAACACTCCTCTATTAGGCGATAAGTTATGAAATGATTATCACTTGGACTTAACAACAAACGGAACGTGACATCCTTTGCACAGAAAATAATGACAGCTAAGCATACAGTAAGACCAATGATGCGAAAGAGCATCTTGCGGAATACCTCAAGATGCTCTCCGAATGTCATCAGATTATCATTCTGATTATTTTCCATTATTCTCTACTTGTTCGTTGGAAGATTCTTTCTTATCAGAAGCGTTTTGGGGTATTTCAGAAGCAGGAGCGCCTTCATCCAAATCCGTTACCTCCTTCATCCCATCCTTGAAACTACGCACACCTTGCCCCAAGCCCTTCATCATCTCTGGCAATTTCTTACCACCAAAAAGCAAGAGTACTAAAGCTGCAATAAGCAGCAACTCCGATGTACCTATCATTAACACTAAATTTATCATATGCCTAATCTTTTAGAATTATAACCTGCCACAAGTCTTATGCTACCAAATAAATCTCACAAGTATCAAAGTTGATTTCCCAGTTGCCACCTTCAACGCTCTCCCATTGATACTTGGCACCCATTCTGTCCCACCAAGACTGGAACTTTGTACCAGTCTCACCAAGGTCTTTCACCAACTTCTCATACAATTCAGTGTTTTCTACAGTCAATATCTTGGCTAATTCATTCAAGCCATTACGACGTTCAAACAACTGTTGGATTTCATTCTTCTCTTCTGGGGTAACCTGCCCCACTACTTTTCTTGTTGCCATACTATTATCTTGTTAAAAAATACACATATTTCCTTACCATTCTTTTCTCACATCAAAAGGATCAAGGTAAGTTATCTCCTTGATTTCCTCTTGCTCAGGCAAGAACTGCCCATGTTTACGAATTGCATTCAGTAAATCTCGGCTGGCATTACGTTCCAAATGAGCCATCACGCATTGCTCGTGGCTCGGGATGTTCACTTCGTAAGTCATCTTACGGTTTAGCCAAATACAACGCTTGCATTGATAGGCATCACAACAACGACATAGCGGAGCATGGTCGAGTTTGAAAAGTTGAGAATTTTTGATGTCCAATCCGTTTTGCAAATCACCAACAGCCATATGCAATAGTCCCATACCATCTTCCTCATTAGCAAAATAGAAAGCTGGACAAACATAGAACTTACCATCAGGAGCCAAGGTGACACTCGTATCACCTGCACCACAGTTATTCATTTTTTCAAGCATCATGCGATCGGTCAAGAGATTCAACTGAACAACCTTGCCAGCGACATACAGTTTCTCCACTTCTTCTGAAAGCATTCTAAGCACTTCCGAATAACGTTCGAAATCAGCATCCGTGAAATTTTCAACATCAGTAATCACCACATTCAATCGCTCCACCTTATTTAATAAAGCACAAACATTTGCTATTTCTTCGAATAGTTCGTGCTTAGAGAGCCTCAGGACGTATGATACACCTTGCTTAAAATCATTGTCATTTGCACCAGGAACTTGATTGATGCCATCCATCACCACCACATCAGCCTCATCCCCAAGGCTAGCAGGCTTGATGTCCGCATGGTCGATACAATCTATTACCTCCAAGTAATCCTTTGGCAAAGAATAGTTGGGATAAACGAACTGAATGTTCAGATTCTCCTTCATCGCATAGACGATGCCAGTTTTCAAAGTTTCAAACGGCATCAGATTCCGTTCTTTCTTATCATTTTGATAATGGCAGAAAGAAACAGATGTATCATCCAGTAATATCACGAGATATTGTATCATTCTGCACCTCCTTCCTTTTCGAGTTTACGATAGAGTTTATTCCAATAATAGTTGTTGGCACGCACACGAGCCTTGTGCATCTTGCAGATGGCGGTGGCTCGCTGATAGATGGTAGGCGTGTCGGCTGCATCATAGTTTTCACCTTGGCACCAAGCACAGCCCTCAGCCACCTCACAGTCGATACACTCTTGGGCAGATTGCGTACATCTATCCAAGGTCAAGAAAGGACGAAGCTTATTTTTGTCGATTCCATCATGGATGTTTCCGATAATCCAAGCCTTCTTGCTACGAAGTGAATATTGGGCAAAACGAGTACAAGGATAGAAGTTGCCTTCTGCATCCACAGCAAGCATCATGCCTGCACCACACCAGTTTTGGTTTTGCAGTTGACAATCCATCGGTTTGCCCATGTGCTCCGAGAAGAACGAGCAAGCATAGTCTTGATAATAACCACCATCAATAATGGCATCCGCAAGACAGGTTAGCTGTTCCTCGAAGAGCGCATCATCCCCATCTTTCCAAACATCCTCAAACACACAGTTGATGTTAACCTCATGGATACCAAGACTATAAAGATGCAATACACTTTCCTTGATATAAGGAATGTCAGCACTACTAATCGTCACCTTCGTACCTGCCCCAGGGAATTGCTCCAACCACAAAGGAATGTTCTTCACGACATCCTCGTATGAACCTTTCTCTTCTTCTGGCTTAGGCTGGATCCCTTGCTCCATTTCCTTGGTTTTCCAAATACGATTGAGGTCGTGCTTACGCTTGGTACCATCAATGGTGATACCGATACTCAGATGTTCTCGATTCTTTTTGATAAAGTTCTGCACCTTTTCCGAGCCATAGTTGATGCCATTCGTAGAGAAAGAAAAACGATAGGAATTGAACCAATGGTGGTTTCTACGAAACATTTCCACCTTAAGATAATCACATATCTTATCTATCAAGTCTATCTCCAAGAAAGGCTCTCCACCTATAAAATCCCAGATGACACTTTCCTCCTTCATCTCTTCCTCATGATTGAGGACATAGTCAATAGCTGTCTTAGCTACCTCCCAAGACATCCTCTCCTTCGAGTTCTTACCTACAAGGTAGCAGTATTTACAAGCAAGCTGGCAGTCTTTGGTAACGATGAAGGTAATATTCTTTGACAAACCCGATTTCCAAGTACCTATTTTTTCTTTTAATATCATTACTTAATGTAATTAAGATAAAAAAGGATGGGAAGCATCTACATCTTCCCAATCCCTAATTAATACTTGTTAGACCCACGACAAGAACCTTTACAAGAACCCATGCATGTACTTTTACAAGATCCTGTGCAATTATTATAACAAGAATCTTGACAAACAGCATTACAAGTTCCTCTACAAGCTCTAGCACACGAAGTTTGACAAGTGTAAGAACACCCATCAGAACTACACCCCGTTGGCACAGACTCTGCCTTTGTTAAAACAGGTACAGAACTCAAAACTACCGCACCCAAAATAGGTAAAGCCCCTTTAGCGACTTTTTTGAAGAAATCTCTTCGAGATTGAACTTCTTTGTTTTTACCTTTACTCATAATAAATTGTATTTAAATTAGTATGTTGGTCCACGATCAACATCACTTCCTTCTACATATTTTGTATATTCATTATACTTTCCTTTCATAAAAGAATATTTCAGCCGAACAGTTTCACCATCTTTGTTCAAATAAAGCCAATTTGTCCCAGACATAAATATGTCACAACGATATATATACCATCCATTACTATACCCACTATAAGTGAATGACATATCACTCGTATTCCACATATTTGCAATTGGATTATAAGTTGTTATACTTGCTTGGCGAACACCAAAGAACTCTGTAGAGACAACTAAAATTCTTGAATTTGCATTATCAGTTGCACACTTTCTTCCATTAGAATCATAAGTAGCAACTATTCTAAACTCACCCATACATTGAGCATTTACTTTTGGGGCAAAAAAGAATTGAAATATTGCCACAAAAAATAAAATTAAAAAATGACGAATTTGTCCCATAATACTTTTCATAATGCCTTACAGAAACTCCCCAAAATAGGCGATTAAAAAATATGATAGTATAGATACTAAAAAAGACGTGGGAGTCTCTACTTCTTGTCCATCCCAAGTCTCAGGCTCTCGCATTGCCTACACTCAAAGGATAGACAACACAGATAGCCCACGTCATGACGCATTATAAATATATGACATCAGAACACACCATCACAAAATGACAATATGCACATAACGTCAGGATATAATACACCCTTCGTGGACGCTTCCAGTTGTCGTTCTCTTTTTGAGTGTATCCAAATTTGCGAGATTTGAGACTCAAAGATAACGTTCCGTAAACGTCCTTTACCAGTAAATAACCCACTCACCCATACAAATGGGCTAATTGAGTCGGTGGCAAATTTATGAAATATTTTCGAAATCACCAAACTTTTATCGAAAAAAGTGAAGAGAAAGATTGCTTTTCCGATATAAAATCGTATCTTTGCACTTTAAACAGCTAAAATCAGTAGCATTATGAAAGAACCCGAAAAGAAATATAACGATGAAGATAATATGCTCGTCAACGACTTGCGCTCCATCGTCAGCAAGGCTCGCAGCAAAGCATTTGCTGCCGTCAATTATTCTCTGGTGGAAAGAAACTGGAGAATAGGACAACGTATTGTGGAACAGGAACAGAACGGAGCATCACGTGCTGAATACGGAAAGCATGTGATAGAGGTAGCTTCGGCCGCTCTTACTGAGGAATTCGGGAAGGGATTCTCTGAGACAAACATAAGAACCTTCAGAAAATTCTTCCTGATTTTCAACAACTTAGAAATTCAGCAGACACTGTCTGCTGAATCTAATCTTCCAAAACAGCAGACACTGTCTGATGAATTATCTTCGCACTTTCAAAAAGGGCAGACACCGCCTGCCCAATCCGAGTTACGCCTTCTTCCTTGGTCTCATTACGAGCGTCTAATACGAGTAGAAGACAAGAAGGCTCGTGAATGGTATGCAAAGGAGGCATTCGAACAAGGTTGGAGCTTCAGAACCTTGAACCGCAATATCAACACCTTATATTATGAACGTCTTCTTATGTCAACGAAGAAGCAACCTGTTGTTGACGAGATGCAAGACAAGACAAAGGCTTATCAGCAAGACAAACTCGAATATATCAAATCACCCGTTGTCTTAGAATTTCTCGGATTGCCAGAAGACACATCCCTTGCAGAATCAAAATTAGAGACTGCCATCATCAACAACCTAGAGAAATTCTTGATGGAAATGGGAAAGGGATATGCACTCGTGGCTCGCCAGCAACATATCCGAACCGAGGAGAATGACTACTATATCGACTTGGTATTTTACAATTACCTCATCAAATCATTTATTTTGGTTGATTTGAAGGTAAATCGCATCACTTACCAGGACGTAGGACAAATGGATATGTATCTCCAAATGTACGATAAAATAAAAAAAGGACCAGACGACAACCCTACCATCGGCATCATCCTTTGTACCGAAACAGATTCGGATGTGGCACGATACTCTACCCTCGCCAAAAACGACCAGATGTTCGCAGCTAAATACAAGCTTTACTTGCCAGACAAGGAAGACTTGAGAAGAGAAATCGAACGACAGAAAGAACTGTATCTAATGGCTCATCCTGAAGAAAACGAAAAAGAGTAATTCTTCTGGCAGTATCAGAATAATTAGATACCATTACAAAAAGGTCAGGCAGTGCCTGACCTTTTTTTATCTCATTTTCTGTATAACTATCCATTTATCTATAAAACTATTACTTTTTCTTGCATAAGGTTTGCAATTTCCGATATTTATGCTTACCTTTGCCGTTGTTAAGAGGAAACTCGTAACACATTACAAAATATCTTATCATCAAATAAGAAAGGAAATAGCCAATGGAACTAAGAGAGACTTTCCAAAAAGTGAAGACTGCCAGCAAGACCTTAAGCTTGCTCAGCGATGATCAACGTAATGAAATTCTGCAGGCGGTGGCTGATGCCATCATCGCCGAAACTCCTGCGCTCCTTGCAGCAAATACAGAAGACCTGGCAAAGATGGACAAGGCGAACCCGCTCTATGACCGACTGCAACTTACTGAGCAGCGACTCCAGGATATTGCTTCGGATATGAGACACGTCAGCACGTTGCCCTCACCACTTGGAAGAGTTCTCAAAGACAAAACACTCGAAAACGGATTGCACCTGCAGAGAATTGCCGTTCCTTTCGGAGTCATCGGTATGATTTATGAGGCTCGTCCTAACGTAACCTACGATGTTTTTTCTCTCTGCTTCAAGAGCGGCAATGCCTGCGTATTGAAGGGTGGAAAGGATGCAAATGCCTCTAACTCAGCGGGTGTCGAACTTATCCACAGGGTATTGATAAAGTATGGAGTGAATCCTGACGTATGTACGCTCCTACCAGCAACCCATGAAGCTACGGGAGAAATGCTGAATGCCGTTGGCTATATCGATCTCTGCATTCCTCGTGGCGGAAAGAAACTCATCAACTTCGTTCGTGATACTGCCAAAGTACCGGTCATTGAGACAGGAGCAGGCGTGGTACACTGCTACTTTGACAAGGATGGTGACTTGGAGATGGGCAAGCGCATCATCACCAATGCCAAGTGCCGAAGAGTAAGCGTATGCAATGCACTCGACTGTCTGTTGATTCACGAAAACAGATTAAGCGACCTCCCTGCCCTCTGTGAAGGACTCGCCGAGAAGCAAACCAAGATTCATGCTGATACCCAAGCTTACGAGGCATTAAAGGGACACTATCCTGATACCTTATTATATAAGGCAGAGGAAAGTGAGGCAAAGATGAAGGAAGCCGATGCCAACGTGAAGAGCATCTGGAACACCGAATGGCTCAGTATGCAGATGGGTATCAAGACTGTAGCTTCTGAAGACGAAGCACTCGACCATATCGCTACTTACGGAAGCGGACACAGCGAAAGTATCGTTTCTAATGACGAAGCAGCTCAAAAGAAATTCCAGATGATGGTAGATGCTGCTTGCGTCTATGTGAACGCTCCAACCAGCTTCACCGATGGCGCGCAATTTGGACTGGGAGCTGAAATTGGTATCAGTACCCAGAAGTTAGGAGCCCGCGGACCAATGGCTCTCGAAGAGATTACCACCTACAAGTGGTTGATTACAGGAAATGGACAAACAAGAAATTAAAAATAAGATAGTATGAAGACATTCTTTAATGTTGAAGACCTTGGCGACCTGAAAGCAGCGCTCGCCGAGGCTCAGGAAGTGAAAGCAAACCGTTTCGGTTATCAAGAGTTGGGCAAGAACAAGACCTTGCTGATGATATTTTTCAACAACAGTCTCCGTACCCGTTTAAGTACACAGAAGGCAGCAATGAACCTGGGCATGAATGCAATCGTGCTCGACGTAAATGCTGGTGCATGGAAGTTGGAGACAGAACGTGGCGTTATCATGGATGGTGACAAGAGCGAGCACCTGCTTGAGGCAATCCCTGTGATGGGTAGCTTCTGCGACCTTATCGGTGTGCGCAGCTTTGCCGGTTTGAAAGACCGTGACTACGATTATGCCGAGACCATCGTCAACCAGTTCGTGAAGTACAGCGGCCGCCCAGTTTTTGCCATGGAGACTGCTACCGTTCACCCACTCCAGGCATTCGCCGACCTCATCACCATCGAGGAACATAAGAAGGTGGCTCGTCCTAAAGTAGTCCTGACCTGGGCTCCTCATTGCCGTGCCTTGCCTCAAGCCGTACCAAACTCATTCGCCCAGTGGATGAATGCAGCTGATGTTGATTTCGTAGTAACCCATCCTGAAGGTTATGAACTCGACCCTAAGTTCGTAGGCAATGCCAAGGTGGAGTACGACCAGAAGAAAGCATTGGAAGGCGCAGACTTCGTTTATGCTAAGAACTGGAGCTGTCCAGGCGTAAAAGACCCAGCACAGTATGGTGAGATTCTGAGCAAGGACATGAGCTGGACCATCGACGAGGAGCACATGAGCTGGACCAATGACGGTTGCTTCATGCATTGCTTGCCAGTTCGCCGTGGTTTGATTGTTACAGATGATGTCATCGAAAGCCAGAACAGTCTGGTCATTCCAGAGGCAGCCAACCGTGAGATTTCTGCCGAGGTTGTCATCAAGCGTATGCTTGAGTCACTCTAAAGCAGGAAATAAGAAAGAGATTGGGGAAGTAAAGGAAAACAAGCCTTTACTTCCCTTTTTCGTTCTTCCTCCTCATGATTCCATCCCCATTTCTCGGTATTTTTATCTTTTCATTCTGTCCAAATTCACATATTTCAAATATTATCTGTACCTTTGCCGCCGAAAAAAAGAAGAAGATGGACAAATACATTACATTATCACCAGAAGCTAAGGGCACTTTCAACGACCGCCTCAACTTTCTGTATCTAAAAATAGGTAATTATCTCGACACAGAGAATCTGCAGAATAGAACCTTGCAGTATTGTAAGGTTTTCCTCAGCGACTCCAAAAACCAGATAAAAGAGCTACAGGAATCGCTCCTTTATCAGGAATTTCTCAAAGATACCAATCTTACGATTGTAGAGCAACCTCCGCTTGATGGAAGCAAGATTTCTCTCCTAATCAAGACAACAGATGACAAGACCCCTATCCTATTCCATAGTCTCCGACTGACAGAAGAGGAAGCTAAAGGAAAAGATTCATACGAGCAAACCCATATGCTGTTTGAAAGATATCTAAGCCTCATCGCTGATACAGATATGACCATGGAACGGAATCTGGTAAGAACATGGATTTACGTAACCGATATTGATGTAAACTATCAAGGCGTGGTAGAAGCCCGAAACGACGTATTCAGCCAACAAGGTCTTACTGCAGATACTCACTATATCGCCAGTACAGGCATAGGAGGAAGCACTTCTGTTCTGAATGCATCCGTGGCCATCGACTTCCTGACCATTCCTGATATCAATGAGGAAAACAAGAAGTATCTTCAGGCACTCGAACATCTGAATCCTACTCATGAATATGGAGTTGCCTTCGAAAGAGGAACCCGAGTTACAATACCAGTTCATTCTGTAAATTCTGATGGAAACCAACAGTTCAAACAGCAATACTTTATTTCCGGCACAGCAAGCATCGACAAACAAGGTGATGTAGTTTATGAAGGAGACATTGTAAGACAGACAGGCAGACTTCTGGAGAACATCGGAGCTCTGCTAAAAGACGGTGATGCCACCATGAATGACATCCAATACTTCATCATCTACTTGCGCGATATTTCCGATTATCATACGGTAGATAGACTAATGCAACAGTTTTATCCACAGATACCACGCATCATCGTGGACGCAAAAGTATGCCGCCCTGGCTGGCTGATAGAGATGGAGTGCATTGCAGAGAAAGAAACATGTTCTACAAAATAAGGAATTATAAAGATTCTATCATCTAACCTTCGTCGGAATCCTCTCATCACTCATGATTTCATTTCCTGCCGCACAGGCATCAAGCTCTACTGGCTTCGAAGTGAAACCAGAGGTATTCTAAAAAAATAACCTTGCTGCTTATTGAGCAGCAAGGTTATTACGTACAGGATTAGCATACATCGTCAACAGACGCTCTTTCAAGTAGGCCTCATCCTTATTAGGAAGGTCAATCTTTGCAAGTTGACCCTGGATATACTTTTCAAATTTTGCTTTGTCTTCAGCAGTATATTGATCGGTATAAGCCTCCGTTTCCTCCAGCATATCGAGAGCCACATAATTTCCAGGATACAAACGGTAATTACGATGTATCTGCTGGTCAATATAAGCAGCTACCTTATTATATATATCCTGCTTTGGCATATCCGGATCCAGAGAATCAAGATACTCATCAAGACATGGGGCTGCATGATAATGTACGTGTCCCTTATAACCGAAGATACCTGTCTGCATACTTACCAGATCATCAGTAGGTCCCTTTTTCCACTCCGCATGATCACGCTTCTGCTGGAATTCCTTTGCCTTCAGGAAATCGCATGGGTCATACTCATAACTGATAGACAGAGGAACCAGATGCAACTGCTTCAATCGTTCTATAATACTTCCCTCACCACCCATAGACATCATCTGGAGAATTGATTTCTGGGTACGGTCATTGCTATCCTTGGCACGACCTTCACGCTGGGCTATCCAGATATTCTCATTTTTCTCCTTGATAGCAAAGTGCATATAGTCGGAAAGGCGCTTACTGGACATCAACATCTGACGCATACTCAAGGCACGCTCTACGATGAATGCCTTGTTGACACGTACCAAATCCTTGACCCATGGAAGAGACAGGAGATTATCGCCGATGGCTATCTCGCAAGTCGTTTTGAACTTGTTCTCTATCAGCATGACATCGAGGATAGCAGAATCGAGCACGATATCACGATGATTACTGATGAAGGTATAGTTGCGGGTATTGTCGAGTGACGAACAGTCCATCTCGCAGCCCGTAGCCGCCTTCTTCAATATGCCAAGAACGAAGTCATAAGCGAAAGCCAGCTGGAAATCAAGATTTGTCTTACAAGCCTTCAACTTTTGGGCAATCATTTCCAATGGTACCTGTGGATACAGGTATGCCAACACTTGCTTGAACTGGTCGTTTGCCAGCAAACGATCAAATACCTCCGGGAGGTCTTCCGGCTCCCAAGGTCTAATGGTATCAAATTCTTGAGGGATTTTCATGATGTAAAGCTTTTAAAATTGATTCTCTACAATGTCACTGAGCACATCCTTGATATCAAGTCCTGCGGCACGAACCTGCTGCGGAATGAAACTTGTAACGGTCATACCCGGTGTCGTATTGATTTCCAGCATGTTCACCTTATCCTTACCGTTCTCATCCTTGGTGATGATATAATCAATACGGATAATACCATTAGCATGAAGGATATCATAGATGCGGGAAGTAGTCTTAGCCACTTCTGCTGCAGTTTCAGGAGAAAGACGAGCAGGAGTAATTTCCTGTACCTGTCCATTGTACTTGGCATCATAATCGAAGAATTCATTGCTGGTCACCACTTCAGTAGCAGGCAAAACCACACACTTGTCGGCAGTCTTGTATATACCCTGAGAAATTTCAACACCATCCATGAATCCCTCTATCATAGCTTCCTCAGCCTCCATGAAAGCCACACGGAGGGCTGGAGCCAGCTGGTCAGCATTCTTCACCTTGCTCACACCAAAGCTACTGCCGTCAGCAGCAGGCTTTACAAAGCAAGGCATACCGATGCGCTTGGCTATAGCCTCATCATCATACTCCTCACCACGGCGGAGCAAGATGCTATCAGCTACATTGATACCAAATCCACGAAGATAATTGTTGAGTACATACTTATCAAAAGTCATAGCCTCTACAAGAACACCACTTGTAGAATAAGGCAAATGAATCAGGTCGAAATAGCCCTGCATTACACCATTCTCACCAGGCTGACCATGAATCGTAATATACGCATAATCAAAATACTTGCGCTGTCCATCCTTGACAAAAGAGAAATCATTCTTGTCAATTTCGGCAGTATCACCATTATCAAAGGCTACATGCCAGTCGGTGCCCTTGACATCGACTATATATATGTTATAGCGCTCTTTATCAAAGAAAGAGTACAAACCCTGACCTGAGCGCAATGATACGTCGTGCTCAGAAGAATCACCACCGCAGACGATGGCTATCGTTCTTTTGTTATTTTCCATCTCTTATTTATATTTAATGAATTAGAATCTTTTTTATCTGTCACTTTTGACCTATAGAATCATCACTTAGTCTGGAACGTATCTTGTGTGGTTCCTGCGATGAATCCTCTCCACTTCTCTATGAGTTTGCGGAAGTCATCAGGCCACTCGCTATCGAAGTCCATCTGCTGTTGGGTAGTAGGATGCACAAAGCCAAGTGTCTTGGCATGGAGTGCCTGTCTTGGGCAGAGTTTGAAACAATTTTGTATAAAAGCCTTGTAACTGCTACTTCTCTGTCCTCTCAATATTTCTGCACCACCATACGTCTCGTCCATAAAGAGCGGATGACCGATATGCTTCATGTGAGCACGAATCTGATGGGTTCTACCTGTCTCCAGCACACACTCCACAAGCGTGGTATATCCAAAGCGCTCCAATACCCGATAATGCGTTACCGCACTTTTACCGATACCACTATCCGGGTCGAACACCTTCATACGAAGACGATTCTTGGGATCTCTTCCGATGTTCCCCTCGATACGACCTTCGTCCTCAACGATATTTCCCCATACCAAAGCATTGTATCTGCGATGGGTGGTCTTATTGAAAAACTGCTTTCCCAAAGAGGTCTTGGCACCAGGAGTCTTTGCCACAACAAGCAAACCAGACGTATCCTTATCAATACGATGCACCAGTCCCACTTCCGGATCGTTGGCATCAAATTCCGGCATATCTCTCAGATGCCAGGCTACAGCCTGAATCAGCGTACCATGGAAATTACCAGCGCCAGGATGCACTACCATACCAGCCTCTTTATTTACGACCATCAACTGGTCATCTTCATAAACCACATTGATGTCAATCTCCTCTGGTTTGATGCTGGTCTCATGTCTTGGACGGTCCATCATCAACGTGATCATATCATTCGGGCGAACCTTATAATTACTCTTTACAGGTTTCCCGTTGACATGGATAAAACCGGCATCAGCAGCCTGCTGAATACGATTACGGCTCTGGTATGCCATTTTATCAGCCAGGTATTTATCAATTCTCACCGGATCCTGATTAGCATCCACCTGCACCTTCCAGTGCTCATAGAGTTCACCATCCGACGAGGACAACTCGCCGATAGGCTGAAGCTCATCATCCAACTCTTCATCAAGCCCATCAACATCTCCAGCATCATCAAAACCGAAATCATTCTCCACTGGAGCATATACCTTATTATATATATAATCTAAAAATCTCATTCGTTCGTACAATTGAATTCTTCACATATCTTTCTTCATTCATCACTTACCTATTCTACCACTTCGTTATGTGAATGTGAAGGAGTCGAAGGCTCAGTGGTCTCCGTGCCAGGAACGACCTCAAAATTGTCAGCATCTCCCGACTCTTGAACCTCCTCCTCAAACTCTTCCTGTTCATACTTAGGATCAACATAGTTGACAGAATCAGCAGCATCACGCTGACCATTTCCCACCTGTACCGTAAGAATCGCATCAATGGACACCTTATCACCAGCAACCACATGCTTTCCCTTGACCAGGATACCATAAACCCAGTCTTCCTCACCAGGTATATACTGAGGAGCACCCAACTTGAAGCCCATGGCAGTCAACTTAGCCATAGCCTCTCGCAGAGAACTGTTGTCAATCACATCAGGGATGGTCAAGGTAGGTGTGTGATCAGAGTTGATCGTCACATAAATCACTCGTCCAGCCTTTACCCTTTCTCCAGCAACAGGAGATTGTTCCAAGATACAGTCAGGAGGAAGATTGCGCACATATCCCGTATCCGTCACTTCAATCTGAAGTCCGGCATCATCCAGGATACGCTCAGCGTCAGCGAAACTCTTATATCGGACATCCGGAATCAGAATAGCCTCACCATGATGAGTATAGAGTTCAATACCGAACTTAACGCCCACACAAAGCAGTGCGACAACCACTCCCATAGCGAAGAGATTGCCCCAGAGATACTTGCTCTTAAACTTATTAAAAAATTCAGATGAAGTCATTCTATTTCATTTTTGTCTGCAAAGATAGTATAAATCGAAGACAATACAAAATAAAAAAATGATTTTTTCAATTTATTGTTGAGAAGAAGGCTATAAATACAAAAGAGACCTAAAACAAAAGGAGGCAAAACACCTAAAGGTCTATAAACACAAAAAGCAGCATAGGAGTTATCCCTGCTGCTTTCAATGTCATCGTTAATTCTGAAGCCCAACGAATATTATTTTCCGTGGTGCTCGTCAGACACAGTTAACTTCTTACGGCCATGAGCACGGCGAGAAGCCAATACACGACGACCATTCTTTGTTGCCATACGCTCACGGAAACCATGCTTGTTCACGCGACGACGATTGTGAGGCTGAAATGTTCTTTTCATTTTTCTTTATTATTTTTTTAATTAATATTCCAAAAAAGAGGGCATAACACACCTTTCGGGCTGCAAAATTACGCATTATTTCTGAAATAACCAAGAAAACTGCAAAAATTAGCTTAAATATTTATGTTTTTTTCGATAATTGCTTGGGTTTTTCGTGATTTTACCGTAACTTTGCACCGTTTTACAGAAATATAATATAATTCAAGATAAACAAAATGATTAATTCACAGGAAATTAAGATTGGTACTTGCATCCGCATGGATGGCAAAGT
>ERZ1035051.391-NODE-391-length-16555-cov-8.925394_pt1 | contig 16555 bp, 17 predicted proteins | sample MGYA00520586_ERZ1035051 | MGnify/ENA primary metagenome ERZ1035051 (study PRJEB33766, sample SAMN09781692) | gut metagenome | biome: gut microbiome | host: Homo sapiens | place: Madagascar | study: EMG produced TPA metagenomics assembly of the PRJNA485056 data set...
CCCTCCTCCCCCTCCGCCACTTACTCCGCACCTGCATCCCCTCCGCCGTAGAGTTCTGGCAGCGCCAGCGCCTCTTAGAATGGCGCCACCTAATCCAACGCCACGTCCTGCTGCACAACCAGCCGTTAGGGAACGAATAACTCTCAAGCAGCAAATAATGTTCTCCCACAGATAGCACAGAATCTCACAGATCAAGATTTCCTTTGCGTTAAAATTTAGAAAAGAAACTTGGTGGTGTGAGGGGAAAAATGTATTTTTGCGTTTGATTTCATTTTAAACTTTTAAAGGAGAAGATTATGAGAAAGATAGAAGAACGATATATAAGCTTATTGACCGATTTCGGTTTTAAGCGAATCTTCGGCACAGACCCCAATAAGGAGTTGCTTATCAACTTCCTCAATTCTCTTTTTGATGGTGAGGAAGTGATAAAGGACGTGAAGTATCTCAACAGCGAGAATGTGGGCGATGTATATACAGAACGCAAGGCCATATTCGACGTTTATTGTGAGAACGAGAAAGGTGAGAAGTTCATAGTGGAGATGCAGAATGCCTACCAGACATACTTCAAAGACCGTTCACTGTTCTACTCCACCTTTCCTATCAGAGAGCAAGCTCCTAAAGGTTCTGACTGGAACTTCTGTCTGAAGAAGGTGTATGTCGTCGCCTTGCTCAATTATAAGATGAGCGATGAGGCTTTCGACAGTTCAGACACAATCCACACAATAGCCTTGATGGATACGAAGACCAATAAGGTGTTTAACACCAAACTGATGTTTAAGTATGTAGAAGTCGGACGATTTGACAAGACCGATGAAGAGCTCACTTCATTGTCTGACAAGTGGATGTACGTGCTTAAGAATCTGTCGCGCCTTGACAACCGCCCTGCTGCTCTACGCGAAAAGATATTCACCAAACTCTTTGCTGCCGCTTCCGTAGCCCGCTTCACCCCTACAGAGTTGCGTGAATACGAGGATAGTCTCAAGGCGTATCGCGACATCAAGAATTCGCTGGACACAGCAAAGGAAGAAGGACGTGAAGAAGGAAGAGAAGAAGGACGTGAAGAAGGTAAGAATTTGAAGGCTATTCAAATAGCTAAAAAGATGCTATCTGCTGGTATGGATATTGACATCATCATAAATATGACAGATTTGTCAAAAGATGAAATTGAAAAGTTAACTATTCTGCAGTAGGTGGTAAGCATCCACCCCCTATTTTGACGTTTTGAAAATAGCATGTATAGTAGCGGAGGTATCATGCCTCCGCTACACCAAGCCAAACGCAAACCATAGGAGGTACGGCTTAAAGCCGTATCACTTATCCACGTTCGGCAGCAATTAATAATTACAAAATACTCACTAATAATTATATAAGGTCATTCAGCCCCAGTGTCCCGATGGAACACAATCTATCAGAAACCCACTGCAAGCTGCGAAGCAGCGTCACTGTGGGCAAGTACCCCCCCCTGTTTTGTTCCGCGAAGCGGGACAAACATATTAAGTTAAAGGTGTCTGCAATATGCCTATAGAAATGGCTATGCCCAAAAATGAACACAAAACATACGCTCATCACGATGAAAACTATAATAAATCCACTTGCTTTCTTTAATTCTTCTTCCTTTTCTTCATTTTATGAAGAGAAAATGAAGCATAAAAAGGGTGGCGGTTTGGATGGTCTTATTCCAAGCAAGTTCTTTCATCGTTATGTCGATGAATTTGAAGACATAGCAAAGCGTTGTCGCAAGGGCACATACGAATTCTCACCATATAGAGAGAAACTTATATTAAAAGGACGGGAGAAATTTCCAAGAATGCTTTCCGTACCATGCATGCGTGACAGGATGGTGCTGGGAGAGCTCAATCTCTATTTGCAGGATGCGTTTCCTGAGGCCGTTAATCATGATGTCCCCAATAAATACATCAATGATGTGGCAGATTTCTTGGCAGAACATTCTTCCGAGAAAATCTACTTCTTTAAGACAGACATCAAGGGATTCTTTGACAATATCCACTTGGCATCGTTATACGCCAAGTTGGAAACGAGAATAGAGGCTCCGATGTTACAACTTACAAAGGCTGCAATCGAAACTATCACAGTTGCTTCAGATTCTCCTAAGGCAGCGAATAGACGACAGGAAATAAAGAAAGGTATTCCACAAGGTTTAGCGATTTCAAACATTCTTGCATACATCTCTATGTTAGAATTTGATGAAAGCATTAAGGCAATGTGTGATACGAACACCGTCTATAAAAGATACGTTGATGATATCCTGATATTGAGCATATCTCCAATAGATGCTTCTTTTGTCGATAAGTTCAAGAAAGAACTTAATCTGCGATGCGTAAGCTTGGAACTCTCTCCAGACAAGACCCAATATGGTGTGGTAGGTAATGCTGCATTTGATTATTTAGGATACATGATTAAGTCCGTACATACTATTTCTATACGAAACAAAAATGTACAGTCTTATCTAAACCGAATTTCTCGGTTGATAGCCCGATATAAAACTCAGAAGACCAACAAGAATCTTCGTCCACGTTTTATTTGTCAAGACAAAGAGTTCGACGATTATTATGTTTCCTTGATTAATCAGAAACTTGCAGGAATCAAGATTTCGCACCATCTCTTCGGATGGCTGCCGTATTTTCAGGCGATGACTGATATCCGCCAGTTGTATAAGATCGACACCGTGGTGCATCGCAAGTTTATGAAAGGTTTGGACATCGCATCACGAATTAAGAGTTTGCCCAAGGTGTATTGGGATATAAAGAAGAATGCAGGCAAACATACTTTGATGGATTATGATGCCTTAACAGACATCGCAGACATACGGTATTATCTTTTGTCAAAAGGTTTGATAGATGAAGATGTGAAGTATGACGATGATGATATTATGATAAAGTATATGGTTCATCTTGATCGTTTAAAGAAAGATGCCATGATAAGTATAGGTACCACATCATAGAGGGGGACTTTGGGCTTAGCCCTTGGGTCATGCGTGTAGCATCGACTTTTTGTTAAGAATTTAATATACAGTATAGTATATGCCACATTTCTTGTGGAATTTTCGCTTTCGATTGGGTCCCCCTCTTTTTAAAAAGAACAATAATATGTATCTGGAAGAATTTAGCAATACAGTATATAAGACAATGTGTGCGAGGTTTACAGCCTTTCGTCGTGTCAAGCGCAATCGTGACGCTTCAAAGGTAGCTGAAACCTTGTTCTCGGCTTCCATTATCGGCATAAGCTTAATAGCTTTAATGAGTGACAATTTGGACGTGTCTAAAAACATAAGTGTTTTCACCATTATTCTTTCCACATTCCTGCTTTCATTGTCTTTGCTGTTAAGCGGATTGAACTACGACAAGCGAATGGACAATTATCATGCATGTGGAAACGAATTGAATAGATTGTATCGCAATATGCATCATGATGTCAAGACACTTACAGAAGAAGAACAGAAGAGAAAGGAGCCGGATTATATTGATCAATATTTCAACATACTGAGCAAGTATAATCAAAATCACACATCGTTCGATTACGATTACGCAATGTCCTTGCTTTCTGACTGCTCAATGGGACTTGACTTACGTTTAAGGCTAAAAATAAGATATTACATATTTGATATGTATATAGTTTATTGGCTGATAGCCATAGTGCCTGTTGTTTGGATAGCTTGGTACTGTTTATATAAAGGGGTATAAGTATGGAATGGACTACAAAAATCCAAACACTGCTTGATCGTGTAGCAGACCGTTATGTTCATGGGGGAGATATGATTGACACTTCCCAAATCAATAAGACATGTAGCGAAGACAAAGTTAATATAGACGAGCTGATGAAAGTGTTGAAGAAAATTAAAGAACTCATAAAATAAGTATATTCATTAAAGCGGATTTATACAAAGGGCTATGCCCCTAAATTGAACACTAACTGTTAGGTGTATCTGCTTGTAATATAGTGGGGACGCTATATTGGTGATATACGATTCTTGTTATTAAACTTAAAAGCAGAATATGACAGCAGAAGAATTTATTTTTAAGTCACCGCCTTATCGGAAGATAACTGGTGATGATTTTCAAGAATTATATGATGATCTTAATACTAATGGCCTTTCTGTTAGTGGTTTTAATCCTGTTAGCAATGTTGAATCAACCTATCATATGTTAGGTTGTAGTATAGGAGTAGGAAAAGGTCCTTTTCATGATCAAGGTTTTGAACCTTATGCAGAAGATGTGCGTGTGATGTCCTTTCAATGTGGGCGTTTTGGTGATATCTTGACACTTCTTGTTCGTTTTAACAAAAAGGAAGGATATATTATGAAGATAGGCTCTTATCCTTCTCTGAGAGATTTTCGTAAGGAAGATATTAAAAAATTTAGAAAAGTGCTAACTTCTAAGCAACAGCAGGAATTAATGACTGCCATTATGATTTATACTAATGGCGCAGGTATTGGTTCTTATGTTTACTTGCGAAGAATCTTCGAAGATATAGTATTTGAAGAAGCACAAAGGCTGATAGTTGCAGGTAAACTGGATGAGACAAGATTTCGTCAAATGAAGATGGGAGAAAAGATAGAAGCTATTAAAGAGGTGCTTCCTCCTTTCTTAGTGGATCATCATAAAGAAATATATGGTATCTTGAGTGCTGGTATTCATGAGCTGTCTGAAGAATTCTGCTTAGAGTATTTTGATATACTTTACACTTGCATAACTCTAATTCTTGATGAACGTATCAATATGTTGGATAGGAATAAAGCCGAGGAAAAGGCAGTTTCTTCTTTGGGAAAAATAAAAGCAATGTTAGGAGCCACAAAATAGGTAAGCACTCAAATTAGAAACAAGTTTCTTCGCTGCTGTATTTAAAACATTGAATTATGTACAGCAGTGAGGATTTGATTGCTAAGTAAATATCTCTGTGTGAATCCGCGCCATCTGTGGGAGACCATAACGCACCCTTACCAAGTAATCACTTGGTCAATGATAAATAATCATTAGGTTAGTGTAAATATCTCTGTGTGAAACTGTGCTATCTGTGGGAGACCACAATGCACCCAGCCACGTCATCACTGATTGGCTTTATCGGTAACTCTGATAAGTGCCGTCATTCATGCAACGATATTAGTAAGTGGAATCTGCTGAAGGAACATTTATAGAGTTTGGAGGTTGAGGATGATACGATTTGGGAGAATGATAGAAACGAGTTTTTAAAATCAATAGAAAAGGAGAAGTAAATGTCACCCCAAATATCAGATAACAACAAGCGGATAGCTAAGAATACTTTGCTTCTTTACTTCCGAATGCTCTTTATGATGGCTGTATCGTTATATGCAAGTCATACTATAAATATAATATAAAAGGTGCTGTAAGTACTGGGATAACTACAAAGAAATACGATGCATAATTACGACGACATACAAATCATAATCATGGCCGGCGGCGTAGGCAGCCGCTTCTGGCCTATGTCAACCACCGATTACCCAAAGCAGTTCATTGATGTGATGGGTGTCGGCCGTTCCCTCATTCAATTGACAGTAGATAGATTGAAGCCAATATGTCCTGTCGAAAACATGTGGGTAGTGACAAACGAGAAATACATTGGCATTGTCAAGGAGCAGATCCCTGACATGCCCGTTGACAATATCCTCGCCGAACCCGAGGCACGCAATACCGCCCCCTGCATCGCTTACGCCTGCTGGAAGATACAGAAGCAGCATCCTGATGCCAACATCGTGGTGACACCATCCGATGCTCTGGTCATCAATACCTCGAAGTATCAGCGAGTGCTCAGCTAGGCTTTGAACTATACATCCGATAAGAACGCCATCGTTACTATCGGTATCAAGCCAAGCCGCCCGGAAACAGGCTATGGCTATATAGCTGCTGCCGCCCCCACGGCTGTAGACGAGATATATAAGGTGGAAGCCTTCAAGGAGAAGCCCGACCTAACCACCGTCGAGCACTACCTTGCCGCTGGCAACTACTATTGGAACGCCGGCATCTTCGTGTGGAACATCGACACCATCAGTCGAGCCATCCGCACCTTCCAGCCCAAGCTTGCAGCCATCATGGATGAGATGACACCTTCTTTTTACACCGACAAAGAAAAAGAGGTCGTTGACCGACTCTTCCCCACCTGCGACAAAATCAGTATCGATTATGCCGTAATGGAGAAGTCGAAGGAAATCTATACCTTGCCAGCCGAGTTCGGCTGGAGCGACTTAGGCAGCTGGGGTAGTCTCCGAACCCTCCTCCCACAGGACGATAACGGCAACGCCAAGGTAGGCAAAGACATCCGCCTGTATGAATGCAAGAACTGTGTGGTTCATGCAGCTGATGAAAGCAAGGTAGTAGTTCAAGGCCTGGATGGCTATATCGTAGCCGAGAAGCATGGACAACTGCTTGTGTGCTCATTGAAGGAGGAACAGATAATTAAAAGTTTTATGCATAAACAGTTGAAATAATAGTAATGATATGAGTATATACGACATGAGTTATAGAACCAAGACCTATCTCGCAGGAGATTGGGATGGTGATAAGGATTTGATAGATAAGTTACATGAATGGAATGATAGTGAACGATTGGCTTTGAATTTTACAGATGTTCATGAATTTACTTCATCTAACGATAATTCGCACAATTGCAGTATAAAGAGATCTTTGCGTCAACGTATGAACCTATGTAAAACATTTGTGCTCGTTGTTGGACCAAAGACAAAGAGTTTGAGAAGTGGCTCATGTGCGTTGTGCGGTTATTATAAGAAAGGTTTGTATGGCATTAACCCTTATTGCTCTTTGTCACCTTGCAACAGCATTGATTATAGAAGTTATGTTGATTACGAGTGTGACATGGCGCTCAAAGACTTTAATGATGGGAAAATTAAAAATATCGTTGTAATCTATAACAACAGACTATTGGTTGACAAAAGTCTTTGCCCTGATAGCTTAAAGACTGTAGGTGTTCACATCCCATCTGATAGGATTGGAGAAGACGGTAAAAGATATTGGAATTACCAAAGAATAAAAGACGCAATTTGCAAATAGAATAGTTATGAGTGGAAAAGTAGAAAAAATATATAAAGTCGGAAAAAATATATGGGCAATACTCTTTGGGGCTTTATCTGTGTTTCTCACTTTCATTACATGGGATGATATTGGAGTTAAAGATACTCGTGTAAAAATCTTTGTACTTCTGTTGTTTATTCTATGTGTGGCTTCACTGTCAATATTTATAATGTTCAAAACCCAAACTGAAACTATATGGGAGCGTGGGCAAGCGAAACTCTGTGTAAAATATGGCGATATACTTTCTATTGGAAAGAAAAGAAGGTTTTTTAGATGCTCGACAAGAAATAAATTGATAGTCATCCCTGTCAATAGTCACTTTGATACTATTGTAGAAGACTCAACTGTTCCAAATCCTTTGGTTTCGGTTAAAACAATTCATGGAAAGTGGCTGAATTTATATGAAGCTGAAAAGAACATGTCCCCTGCAGAAATTCAGAATGCGATTTATGAATTCCTGGATGCAAAAGGCATTCAATATCAAGCTGACAGTAACAAACGAGGAAGTCAAAGAAAATACCCGACAGGTACATGTGCTATAATGAATGGTACAAACAACGTGAATTATGTTTTGTGGGCTTTGTCAGACTTTAACCAAGTAAATGTTGCTCATGCAACAAAAGAAAGTGTTATTTCTTCGTTAGTATTGCTTTTGGATTTTGTTAATACTCAATCACAAGGTGACGAGTGCTATATACCATTGGCTGGAACAGGTATGTCTCGTACAAGTCTTTCTCATAAGGAATCATTACATACGATCCTTTCTACAATAGATTTATATAGAGAAAAACTTGTTGGTATTGTAAATGTCGTAATTTATAATGGTGACAAATCCAAGGTTTCTATATTTGATAGATAGTAGTTTGTTTAATTATCAGTAAGCTTATACTATGTTTGAGTCATTTAAGATAAATATAGCTGCATTAGAAGCACTTGCGCATGAGTTTCCAATGCCCCGAAATGTTCCTACAGCTGATCGTTCACAGGATTTTTATGAGAAGATTTTGGAAACTTGCACCCATGAAGGTGTAATTGATGGTGCAGACTTGTCTGCTTTGAATTTTCCTTTTGATACCAATAACGATACACCTATACATTATGATGTATTTATTTCATATTCTCATTTGGATGAAGATGAAGCCGAGTATTTACATTGGTTTTTAACAACGCAATGTAAATTACATGTATTCTTGGATTCAACTATATGGCATAGTGCCGACTTGCTTCTAAAAGCAATAGATGATAAATATTGCAAGAATACAACTAATAACAACTACAATTACAATAAACGCAATTTTTCCACATCTCATGTCCATACCTTATTAAGTATGGCTATGTTGAATGCCATAAAACGATCTGAATGTTTCTTGTTTATAGAGAGTAACAACTCTTTGACACTTAAAGATGGTATTCATGACCATTCTTTGTCTCCATGGATATACCAAGAAACAGAATTCGCAAATAGCCTCCCTAAGATTCTTCCAAGAAGATTGCATCCGGAATCTATAGAAAAAGTTTTTGCGATTACAGAGTCTTTGGCGGATGGAGGAATTCTAAAGATGCAGCACGCATTAAAGACGGGATTATTTCATTCCCTTGATGTAAATGATCTGAAGATGATGCAGAACAGAAAAGGAACAAATGGACTTGATTGTTTGTATTATCAAAAAGGTATTCTTAAATGATAGTTAACACTATGTCAACTCAATCCAATTACAACAAGCGGATAGCTAAGAATACTTTGCTTCTTTACTTCCGAATGCTATTTATGATGGTGGTGTCGTTGTATACGAGCCGAGTCATATTGAATGCGTTGGGAGTGGAGGATTTTGGAATACATTACTGTCAACTGTAAACACATTTTTAAGTTCGTTGCTTTGTGCAAGCTTAACGAAATACATATAAAACAATAAAAACATATAAATGTCACAAACAGCAAATAGAGTAATTAAGAATACTGGCTATCTTTATGCAAAGATGGCGATAACGATGTTCGTATCGTTATACACCACCCGTCTGATATTGAATTCCTTGGGTGCTTCCGACTTCGGTATCTATAATATCGTTGGCGGCGTTATAAGCATGTTGGGTTTTCTTAATGCGGCAATGGCAGCATCTACTCAAAGATTCATGAATTTTGCAGAAGGTGAAGGTAACAATGAAAAGAAAATTGTGATTTTCAATGTAAGTATCGTCTTACATGTATTTGTTGCAACTATTGTTGGTGTTATGTTATTAATAGCAGGTGTTTTGTTCTTTAATGGAATTCTAAATATTCCTGATGCACGAGTATTTGCGGCTAAAATTGTATATGCCTCTCTTATTATCAGTACTATGGTTACTATCTTGACAGTACCTTATGATGCAGTTCTTAATTCTCATGAGAATATGAAATATTATTCTATCGTGGGAGTTTTTGAATCTTTACTTAAGTTGACCGTAGCATTTGCTTGTGTATATACATCAGAGGATAAGTTGATAGTGTATGGATTATTAATGGCTACAATTCCATTTGTTTCATTGTTTATTATGGCAATTTATTGTCATAAAAGATATAGTGAATGTTGTTATAGAATAAGAAAGAATTGGGATAAGAAAATAGCTAAAGACATGACAGGATTTGCAGGATGGGGATTTCTTGGATCTACATCTTCATTACTTTGTATGCAAGGAGTCTCTATTCTCTTAAATATGTTTGGTGGTGTCATAGCCAATGCGGCTCATGGTATAGCAAATCAATTAGCAGGTCAGTTAATGGCCTTTTCTAATAATATGCTTAAAGCGCTTAATCCTGTTTTAGTAAAAAGTCGTGGAGCTGGTGAAACAGAGAAAATGATTGAAGCTGCTGCTACAGGGAATAAACTTTCATTTATCATTTATACTTTCTTTGCGATACCTTTTATCGTGGAATGCCCGTTTATTCTATCTGTTTGGCTTAAAAATGTACCAGAATATGCAATTCTTTTTGTAAGATTAGTATTGATTCGTCAGATGGTATCACAGTTGATGGTTACCTTAGAGACTTGTATTAATGCTACAGGACAAATACGAAACTTTACTATTACGACGATATTTATTTGGCTAGCTCCATTATTCATAGGTTATGTGATGTATAAAATGGGAGCACCGATAGCTACAATATATTGGTTGCTTATAGCAACTGCTGTTGTGAGGATATTTAATGCTGTTTATTATTGTAATGTACTTTGTGGATTAAAAATTTGGAGCTATATAAGATATACTTTATGGCCTTGTATATTATTATCATCTATGTTATTTACGTTGTTGCTCTTTATTGTATCATTTCAATATCCTTCATGGCAGCGATTAATTATTAGTGCATTGATTACAATCATTTGTTATCCGATAATAGCATACTATTGTGGCTTTGATAATAAAGAAAAGATTTTAATTGATAATATGGTTATTAAATTTAGAAATAAAATATTCAAAAGATGATAAAAAATAAAATAAAAAGGATTTTATCCTTAATAAGACCAACTGTTAATCTGAGTGCCAAAATAACATATTTGAGTCCTAATAATCGACTTCAAGGTAAAAAGATAATTATAACAGGAGGAGGTCGTGGACTTGGGGCTGCAATGGCAGAAAAATTTATTTCTGAAGGGGCGGAAGTTTTGATAACTGGTCGTAATGAGAAATCTCTTAAAGAAGTTTCAGATCGCCTACATTGTAAGTATATTGTATTTGATGTTTCAAACTTTGGCGAAATACAAAAATTCTTGAAAGAAGCAGACCAAGCTTTACAAGGTGCAAATGTACTGGTTAATAATGCTGGTATTTCTCTGCATGAAGGTAATATCTTCAACGTATCGTTGAGTCAATATGATCAGCAATTCAATACAAACTTAAAGGCTTCTTACTTTTTAGCACAGCAGTTTATTGAAATGTATAAGAAAGATAAGCGTACTAATGGTAGCGTCTTTTCGTTTCTTCTGAGCGTGGCTCATATGTTGACGATATTCCTTATGGCTTAACTAAAGCTGCAATTAATAGTCTTACACAAAGTTTAGCAAAATTATTGATAAAAGATAGTATTAGAATTAATGCTGTTGCTCCAGGAGTAACTGCATCTGATATGACCGGTCGTGTTGTTGGCGGTAGCATGTATGCACCACAATATGCAACAGGAAGAACATATCAGCCTGAAGAGGTTGCTGAAGTCGCATGCTTCTTGCTCAGTGATGCTTCTTCTTGTCTGTCAGGTCAAATTTTAGTTTGTAATAATGGTGATTCTGCCAATACATATAAATAAAATGGAAATTAAATATACTAATGATAAGAGTACGCAAATACTCATAGCTCTTTTGAAAGCTCATAAAATACGTAAAGTTGTTGCATCTCCTGGTACTACAAATGCTATTTTTGTTGCAAGTATTCAGAATGACCCAGATTTTCAGGTTTATTCTTCTGTTGACGAAAGATCTGCAGCTTATATAGCTTGTGGTATAGCAGGTGAATCAGGAGAGCCGGTTGTGATAACTTGTACCGAAGCAACTGCTTCACGAAATTATTTTCCTGGATTGACGGAAGCTTACTATCGTAAGTTACCTATCCTTGCGGTAACAGGTTTGCATAGTACTTATAATATTGGGAATTTGTGTACGCAAGCAATAGATCGTTCACAAGCTCCCAAAGACACTATAAGATACAGCACAACAATAGAACATTGTAAATCAAAGGAAGATGAATGGCATGTTAATTTGGAAATAAATAAGGCTATCCTAGAGTTGACTCGTAATGGTGGTGGACCTGTTCATATAAACATGCAGATAGGTGAACGATGGGATTTTTATGTAGATAAACTTCCAGAAGTGAGAGTTATTCGCCGTATAAATGTCAAGGACCAAATGCCAGCAATTCCCAATGGAAAGATTGCTATTGTAATTGGCTCACATAAAAAATACACGTTAGAAGAGACAAAATTAATCGATGATTTTTGTGCATGTAATAATGCTGTAGTTTTTTCTGATGTGATTAGTGGATATCATGGCAAGTATAGAGTTAATTGTTCTTTGTTAAAAGCTCAAAAAACATATACTTCTCCTATATTTAATGTAGACTTGGTAATTAGTCTTGGAGAAGTAGGCTGGAGTAGTGCAAATGCTAAAGAAACATGGCGTATAAATGAGGATGGTGAGATTAGAGATCCTTTGCATAATCTTACTTATCTTTTTGATATGGATGAATCAACCTTCTTCAAACATTATATATCAGATACATGTTGCAATACTTTCTTTGATGAATGTACGGCAGAAATAGAAAGTATTATTTCAAAAATTCCCGAATTGCCATTTTCTAACGCTTGGCTTGCAAACAATACAGTTAATAGAATACCTAAAAACATAGTTATGCATTTCGGAATACTTAATAGTTTCAGAGTATGGAATTATTATATGTATGACGCTTCTATTGATACCAGTTGTAATTTTGGTGGCTTTGGAATAGATGGTGGTATATCTACATTAATAGGAGCTTCTTTAGTAGAACCGCAAAAAATGCATGTTGGTGTTTTTGGAGACCTAGCATTTTTTTATGATATGAATAGCTTGGGTAACCGACACATTGGTGATAATTTGCGAATACTATTGATTAATAATGGTAAGGGCAATGAATTTAGAAATTGTATTCATCCAGCTTACAAGCTTGGTGCAGATGCAGATCCTTATATTGCTGCAGCTGGTCACTACGGACAAAAATCATCAAATTTAGTTAGACATTATGCAGAAGATTTAGGATATAAGTACATGACTGCATCTTCAAAAGCAGAATACTTAAACCAGATAGATGAATTCTTTAATCCTGATACTCGCTATTCAATCATCTTTGAAGTTTTTATTGACGGGAAAGATGAGAGTGATGCATTGAATGTTTTATCAAATCTAAAATCTTCTTCATCATCTTCCATCAAAGAAAAAGTGAAAGAGATTGTACGTGAGGCGGTAGGGGACAAAACGGTTTTGAAACTTAAGAATATAATTAAATGAAAGTCGGTATATATACTATACATGCCTGCAATAATTTTGGAGCCTTATTACAGGCTTATGCCACGGCTCACTTTTTGAATTCACATAATATAGATGCAGAGATTGTAAATGTTGAGTCTAAGGCAGAAGAAAATGCAATGCAATATAAGCGTCCTTGGAAAGGATTAAAAAATGTTCTTCTTAATTTGTTTGCTTATACTCCAGCTGTATTGACGAAAAAGAAGAATTTCATGGCATTTCGTAAATTACTTCCTCTCTCAGAGCGCTTTTTGTCTCAGCAAGAATATATAGACCATCCGATAAAATATGATGTTCATCTTGTTGGAAGTGATCAGGTATGGAACGTTGAAGGCAGGTTTGATAATGCTTTTTTCTTTTTACCTTTTCTGGATAGCTCTGATAAATGTATATCTTTTGCTTCTAGTTTCGGTAATCTCGAAGCTGCAAGAAATCAACGTGCGGAGATAGTAAAGTATCTTGGAAAGTTTAAATATCGAAGTGTTAGAGAAAGTGATGCTGCTCGTTTTTTAACAGCGGAATGTAGCTTGCCAACGGATAATGTTCTAGATCCAACCTTCTTGTTAGATGCGCAGGAGTGGGAACAAATTATGGATAAACAAGCAATTTTCAAAGGGAAATATATTTTGTATTATGGATTTGATACGAGTGATTTTTGTGCCGAAGCTATTCGATTATTGAAAAAGAAACTAGGTTTGCCTGTAGTAGGTATTTCTGTTTCTTTGCATTCTCCTTATAGTTTTGATTGTTTTTATCAGCAGGCAGGACCTCGTGAATTTTTGAATCTTATAAAGAATGCCACTTTGATATTAACAAGCAGTTTCCATGGAATGGCTCTTTCTATTAATTTCAGAAAGGATTTTATTGTCTTGAAACATGGTACGAGGATGTCTCGTATGGAGTCTTTATTGGCCAATTTCAATTTGAAAAACAGACTTGTCTATAATATTGAAACTCTTAATGATTTGGTCAATCTTAACCTTCATATAAATTATTGCGATTGTGAAAACACAATAAGCGAAAAAGTTGATTATTCACGAAAGTGGCTTGTAAAACATACTTCAAATCAACCAAATGAATAAAATAGAGATAATAATATTAAAAGCTTTACGTAAGATTTATGGTAAGTTATTTGGCTCGAAATCGTCAGCGTATGACCGAGGTATAACGGATCCTGACAAAGTTTCGGAGCTAATTTATAACTTGTTGGCTTCAGGAAAGCCTTGTATGATAGCAAGATATGGTGCATTTGAATTGGCATCTGTTGTTAATTATTTGGGTGTAAAGAATGCTCAACACTCTTGTTTGAAATATATTTCAGGTAAATCTCCGCAATGGTGGTGGAATAAGCGCTTGATGAAATTTATGCAATCTAATGCAGGCTTTTTCCCATCCACAGAAGTGAACTTAATGAGGTTCGGAGAAATGATGGTTGAGGATAGTAAGCAACTGGATATTCTTGGATCTTGGCTACCGGATGAGGAAACTATGATTACTGATTTTAATTTGAACTTAACTAAAGTAACATTGTTGGCTCTGGAGCCATATTGGTCAAAGAATCCTTGGAGTAGAGTCCTTGAAGGTAAGAAAGTTCTTGTGATTCATCCGTTTGCATCTCTGATTGAACAGCAATATAAAGAAAAACGGGAACTCTTGTTTAATGACAAACAAGTTTTGCCAAAATTTGATTTGAAAACTATCAAAGCTGTACAAAGTCTCGGAGGTGAATGCGAATACCACGACTGGTTTGAGGCTTTGGATTTGATGAAAAATCAAATGGATGCAACCGATTATGATATAGTCTTGCTTGGTTGTGGTGCATACGGTTTTCCTTTGGCAGCCCATGCAAAGCGAATGGGTAAGCAAGCTGTCCATCTTGGCGGTGCGCTGCAGTTATTGTTTGGTATCAGGGGAAGGCGTTGGGATAATCCTAATTATGGAATTCAAGAGTTTGGTAAGCAAAATACATATAAAACTCTTTTCAATAGCTTTTGGGTTTATCCTTCCAACAGTTTAGTACCTTCAAAGGCTACTCAAGTAGAAGGAGGATGTTACTGGTAATGAGTTTTATGTGATTTATTTATACTATACACATACTATAATGCTTGTTTTGGTATATTATATTTTTGAGAATAGCTGTACAGGTAATACCGAATATTTATCTTGCTTTTCATGTATTATTTATTTATAATCTCCATTTTATTTATATTGTTCCTTTCAAGTTCGTTTGCTACGTATCTGGGAATAGCGAACACTATGACATTTGCATATACTCCATTTTTGTGTTATTTTGTGGCGAAACATCCGAAGATTTCAAAGAATTCCTTGACACGATGGATGTTTGGTGTGGTTATATTTGCTGCATTTGCATATGTATTTCGTTTATTAGGGCTGGGACAAGACTATTTTAAGAACTATCTTACGTTTCTTGTTTTTCCTATGTTGATTTCTATTGATTTAGAAAGTGAGGATTCAAAGCGTTTGAGTGTACTTAGAAAATGCTTAATACTATTCTTTATTGTTGAGTGCTTAGTTGCTGTATACGAAAAAATAACAGAGACATGCCTTTTTTATGATCCGACAGCAGCGTTGACTAAAAGTCAGTTAGAATATTATGTTGCGCCAGAAGAATGGGAATTTCGAAGCTATGCATTCTTTGCTCATCCGTTGATGAATGCTATGATTGTTTGTGTAGTGTTGTCGTTTATGCTAATAAGCGATATGCGTATGAAGTATAAGCTGTTATTATTTATGTTGGGTTATACATCCTTGTGGTGCTTCAATGCTCGAGGTGCAACTATAGTAACTTCAGTATTAATGATTCCTTATTTGTTGCTAAGTTTGTATAGATCGAAGATAAGGAATAAGAAGTGGATATATTTAATATTAATTACGTTTGCTTTTGGTTTTGTATGGTTGGTTTTTACCACCTCTCTTGGGGGACGTTTGCTTGTTGGAGATGAATTGATGGATGGTAGCGCACAAACTCGTGTAGATGTATTTTCCTTCTATCAATTTTTAAAACCAATACAATTGTGGTTCGGATCCCCTGACTTATATCTATTTGTGATGTACAAATTGCAAGCGGGTGGAGTGGAAAATGGTGTAATTACAATGATTTTAAGAGAAGGTATAATATTTACGGCTCTTATACTTATGCTCTTGTTTCACATTCAGCGAAGGCAAATAGCTATATTAGGTAAATATTCAAGATGGTGGCTTTTGGCCATATTCTATATAATTGGAACCATGAATCCTAATTTATCGTCGGCACTGCCATGGACCTTTTGGATATTGTCATACTATGCTTTTATTGACAAGAATATATCAAGTGTAAAATAGTAGAAAATGAATTTTATTATATTTATATTTTTGTAATATGATTCAAGAAAAGAAAAATTATGTGGCTTTGTAAAAAATGACGATAATCGTGCAATTAAGTGCATTATGGGTGTGATGGAACATATA
>ERZ1035051.418-NODE-418-length-15839-cov-21.763241_pt1 | contig 15839 bp, 10 predicted proteins | sample MGYA00520586_ERZ1035051 | MGnify/ENA primary metagenome ERZ1035051 (study PRJEB33766, sample SAMN09781692) | gut metagenome | biome: gut microbiome | host: Homo sapiens | place: Madagascar | study: EMG produced TPA metagenomics assembly of the PRJNA485056 data...
ATGTGGTTTGGCAGAACCTGGTGAATGGCTGGCAACTGTGGTATAAGGAGAAATACGGAAAACTGAAATGGTAGGACGCTAAGTTATAATGATGCGGTAATACTGTGAATGATAGAAATCGGACTGAGTAATATTATATTCGTACTGGGTAATATTATATTCTGCCCGTACTTTGGCAGAATATAATACGATGTTTCTGAATGTGCCTCGGTACGGCAATTTATTGCCCCTTCTAGGGCAATAAATTGCCGTACCGAGATATTTTTTTATATGTCGGGATGAAAAATAGAGAGTATGGCGTGGTATACTGAAAAGCAGTATATTGGGTGTGTAAGAGCCAGCTTCGATTTTACCCTTCACCCTTCACCTTTTGCAGATAACCTTCTGTGATACTGTGGGTTGAGTAGGTGAAGGGTTGGCTTCACCCTTCACCCACCCTTCACCCACCCTTCACCTTTACTTGGAAAATGGCTTCTATTGAGGTTTGTCTTTGCCATCTATTGAGGTGAAGGGTGGTGAAGGGTGGTGAAGGGTTGAATTAACCCTTCACCCGTTCAACTCGCAGTAGCACAGAAGGTTATCTGCAAAAGGTGAAGGGTGAAGGGTGAAAACGAAACTAGGTTGTATTCCTTGTTTATTTGCTTGTAGAGATAAATATGCACTCGATGGTTACGTTGCCATCCATCCATTTGGCTGGAATGGTGAAGGTACCATCCTTGGCGATATCTGTCTTCTTGAGTGATTCTACCTGATCACCATGGGTGATGGTAAAGTCGCCATAGGTGAATCCTGGAGCAGGAACCATCTTCACCTTGAATGGCTTGCCGTATGCCACCTTGTGGTTGTTGAGGGTTGTTCCGTCTGCTGCGGTCACCATACCGTTGCGGTTAGCCTCGGTTACAGATACAAACTCGCTGTGAGCCTTCTTCTTTGCAGCACCTTCGGTCTTCAGCAAGGTGATGCGAGGAGCGTTGGTCAGGTGGATATTGATGTCATCGATATAGACCAGGGCATCCTCCTTCATCTCATGAGGAGACTCTGCGTGAGGAACTACTACCAGGCTATAGATATCTACACCTTCTGCACTCTTGATTGGGAAAACAGCATCAGCCCACTGTCCTGCAGGAACAGGAGTGGTTGACTTGATCCAGAACTGCTCTACTTCCTGCGACTGTCCGGCTCTGTCTCTTCTCTTTCCGAGACCTACCAGCATCACTCTGCCTTCCATCGGACGGTTGATCAGTACGTGAACTACTTTTCCGGATGGACCGAGTGCAATCGGCTTCTTCAGATCAATTCTTGCACCGAAGATGTTGGAAGCCAGGCGTGAACGCTGGAAGCCCAGCACCTTCTTGTTTGGATTGTTGGTGAGGTCAGGATTATCCACAACCTCGCAGTTGCCTGCCAGTTCTCCTGTGCGGAATGGGGAATGCTCCCATCTGTCGTAAACTCCCACGGATTTGTAATCCTGGGTGTCGAACTTAATTTCTTGTCCCATTGCAGCCAATGGTAACAAACACAATGCTATGAGTAATTTCTTCATGTTCGTAGTGTAGAGTCAAAGTTTAAAATACTTTAATGGAATGTAACAATGGGCAAGCCTTGCTGTCGTCGATGACAACCTTCAGACCTTTCACCTGATAACCCTTGCCGTAACTGTCGGATGTGCTGCCGTTCAACGGGATGATGCGCTTGTATCCGATGGTGGTAGTGGTGCACTTCTCTGCGATTGGTTTCCATGTCTTTCCGTCCTCAGAGATTTCGATATGGAACTTTCTTACTCGCTGACCCTTGCGGATATATTCCATCATATCCACATAGCGAACGGTCTGTGGCTTGTCCCAGTTGAAGGTGATGGTAGCCTGCTTCACGCCGTCATCAGTAGCCCAATAGGTATTCTTGTTGTTATCAGTCAGGTTCTTGGCTGCATAGTTGCGGTTGGCACCAGCTTTTCGGGTGTTGCTTACAGTAACCTTTGCCTTCTGTGCCAGGTCCTTGCCTAGACGGGTGCGAATCATATTGCCCATATCCTTGAGCACGCGAACGTCGATCTCCGGCAACAGACCACTCTTGTCCGGAGGGCAGTTCAAGATCAGGGTAGCATTTCTACCTACAGTCTCCAGATACATCTGGAAGAGGCGCTCAACAGAGAGTGGCTTCTCGCCCTCGTGCCAGAACCATCCCTTGTCGGTGAACTTGGCATCGCTCTCTCCTGGATCCCACTGCCAGCCATCCTCGGTACCATACATACCGTTGCTTTCTGGTGCATAGCCTCTTTCGTCGGTGAGCCAGTTGGTTTCGCCAGCCCATCCAGCCTCGTTGCCAATCCATCTTGCCTCAGCACCCACACCCCAGAGGATGATGTCTGGACAAACCTTGTGGATAGAGTCTCTGAGGTTAGGAATATCATAATAGGTAGAACGGTCTACGTTTACGGTCGTATTGCGTCCGCCGTAGTATCCGTCACCACCGTTGGCACCATCAAACCACATTTCAAACTGGTCTTTGCCATACTGTGCCAACTCCGCGCACTGGCGCAGGAAAACATCGTTTACATATTTCTCAGTACCGTAGTATTGGCTGTTTCTATCCCATGGAGAAACATAGAAGCCGTACTTCATACCCAGACTGCGGGCTGCCTTGGCAAAGTCGCGGGGAATGTTGGTAGTCTTGCCGTTCTCGTTGCCTGAATTCACGATAGAATGATCGGTTGTAGATGTAGGCCAGAGGCAGAAACCATCGTGGTGCTTTACTACGGCAATACCGCCCTTCATACCAGCTGCTTTCACAGCCTTGAGCCATTGAGCCGGGTTTGGCTTCTTGGTTGGTGCAAAAAGGGTTACGTCTTCACTTCCGAGTCCCCATTCTCTGTTGGTATAGGTATTCATGCCATAATGGAAGAAGGCATAGAATTCTGTCTCCTGCCATTTCATCTGGCGATCACTTGGAACCGGGAACACAGCTGTTGGCTCGTTGTCTGGATTAGGCAACGACTGCTGCTTTACTTGGAAAACACTCTGGGAGTGGCCAGCCATGGCAGTCATGACGAGGGACACCCCTATAAAAACTTTTTTGATGTTCATGGTTGTTGTATTTAAATCGATACACTTTAATCTTACCATAATAATAGATGTATATAATAGTTATTGATGCGATTGGTGATTGTTACTAATGATTCATCTGCAAAGATAGGAGTTTTATAAATAGTAACAAAACTTTTCTGGTTAATTAAATATAAACGCCCGCAATTTTGCTTTGCGGGCGTTTGTATAGGGCTAGTCTTGTGTAGGATAAATCAAATTTTCTTCGGTGATGCAGTTGAGCACCTCTTCCAAATATTTTTTCGATTCATACTTTGCCATAGGCAGGTCGTGGAGCAGATAGTTACCGCAATCCTTGGCAGCCTGTCCTGGAATTTCTCCTTCGAAGTCGGCTATGAACTGGAAGGTGCGCTTCATCAGTTCTACGATGTCCTTGCTCTCCAGGTCGCCCTTGATGAGGAGGTAGTTGCCGGTGAGGCATCCCATTGGTCCCCAGTAGATGATGCGGTCTTTCCACTCCTTGTCGTTGCGCAGGTAGGTGGCTGCCAGGTGCTCGATGGTATGGATGGCACCGTTGTGGAGGCAAGGCTCCTGGTTAGGCACCTTCATACGGATATCGAAGGTTGTGATGACTTCTCCGCCTACTTCGTCCTTGCGGCTTACGTAGATGCCGCGGAGCAACTTGTTATGATTGATAGTAAAACTTGGAATCTTATTCATATAGTTTATAATTTACAATTTATAGTTTACAGACTTTCGAGGAAAGCCTTGGTGACATTGAATGATCCTTCTGCCATTTTTGCCCAGAAGTCGAAGTACTGCTGCGCCTTGGTATCCTTCAGAGGTACATCGCTGATGATGCGGAAGGAGATGAAAGGAGTCTTGTAGATGTGGCAGGTCTGTGCGATGGAGCAGCTTTCCATATCCACAGCCATAGCGTGAGGGAAGTGCTCCAGGATAGAGCGCATCTTCTCCTTGCTATCTACGAACCATTCTCCGCTTACAATCTGTCCGGCATGAATCTTTGGATGCTGGTTGCCTGGCTGTTCATTGATGGCAAGCGCCTTTTCTACATACTCCTTAGGGGTCTTGAAGAGGGCAGGCATACCGAGAATCTGTCCATACTCGCATTCGTCACCGCAGTAAGCATCGTGATATACACAGTCGGTAGCTACCACCACTTCGGTAACATTGAGGTTGATGTCAGCGCCTCCAGCCACACCCGAAGAGATGACGAGGTCTGGGTGGTAATTATCAATCATTTCCACAGCTCCGATGGCGCTGTTCACCTTTCCGATGCCGCACTGCTGCATCACTACTTCATTCTCGCCGATTTTTCCGATGACGAAGTCCTTATGATTCTTTCGCTCAGTCTGCGATTCTGTCAATAATGTCTTGAGTTGCGTGAATTCCTTGTCCATCGCAACGATAATTCCTATTCTCATACTGATTTATTTCAAATTTGGGTGCAAAGTTACAAAATAAATCCCATAAAAGAACAATTCCCCACCTATATTTTATAATAGGCAGGGAAATGTATATCAAGTTTTAACTACAAAACGTATGGTTGTTTTCTTCTGTTAGAAATTTACGCCAAAATTGAGCATGACGGCTCTGTTGCGTGCCTTGTCAAATGTATCGTGGCTGATGTTGGCAAGACCGAGGTCGTAGGTGAGGTCGGCATAGAACATGTCGTAGCCGATGCCGCAACCGATGCGGAGACCGCCATCCAGGCGACGGAAGTTGTCGCTGCGGAATGAACTCTGAGCCTCGCGCTCAGCAAAGTTCTTGATCTTGCCACCCACGCCTGCAGCAAAATATCCACCGGCAAACGGCTCAATGGTTAAGTCATCATCTATCTCATATTTATATTTTACTACTACTGGAATCTCCAGGTAATTGAGATCGTAGGTCATCTTCTTTCCGCCGCCTAAGGATTTCTTTCCACCTTTTTCTATATAATAGAGACCGGTCTCCAAATAGAGTGGGTCGGAATAGGTGAGAGGAAAGCCGGCTACGACACCTACGTTGAGACCTGTCTGCCAGTCGCCACCATCGAGACGGCTGTCGTCAGAAGTGACGTATGAGAATCCGGGTCCGATGCGGATGCCGTAATAGGTATCGACGCCCTTATTGTTGAATCCATAGTCGAGATGTCCCGTCTTCTGGTTATAATATTTACTGTGCTTGTAATTCTGTGCAGTAGATGGGATGACTGCCATCAGCATCGCCATCATGATAAATACGATTTTTTTCATAATCTTACTCATTTTATGTTTATGGGTGCAAAGGTATGGCTTATCGGCAGATAAACCAAGATAGTTTCCCTAAAAGTTAGGGGGAAACCCCTATTGTGACTTTTCTACGATAAAAAAAGTAAAAAGTTTCTTCTTTTATTTTGTAGTGTCTTCGATTTGTGCTAACTTTGTCCCCAAAATTATAAACGTTTATAGAAAATATGAAATTTTTGAAGAAGTATCTACTGGATATTCTGGTAGTAATTGTTTTTGCGGTAATCTCCTTCGCCTACTTCATGCCAGCTGACATGGACGGACGAATCCTGTTCCGTCATGACTCTGCGGCAAGCAAGGGACTGGGACATGAGAAGGAACTTTACCAGCAACAGACAGGCGAGACCACTCGCTGGACCAACTCTGTATTCGGCGGAATGCCAACTTATCAGATGTCGCCTTCGTATGGCAGTACCAAGGTGCTCGACCAGGTAACTAAGGCTTATCACCTGTGGCTGCCAGATTATGTATGGTATGTATTCGTATATCTTCTGGGCTTCTACATCATGTTGCGTGCTTTCGATTTCCGACAATCGCTGGCGGCGTTGGGTAGTATCATCTGGGCATTCTCGTCCTACTTCTTTATCATTATCGCTGCCGGTCATATCTGGAAGGTATGGGCACTGGCTTATCTGCCTCCTATGATTGCGGGAGTGGTGCTGGCTTATCGCGGCAAGTATCTGAAAGGCTTGCTCCTGACTGCCATCTTCTCGGCTTTCGAGGTGAATGCCAACCACGTGCAGATGACTTATTACTATCTCTTCATCATCCTCTTCATGGTGATTGCCTTCCTGGTTGAAGCCATCCAGAAAAAGCAGCTGGCTCGTTTTGGCAAGGCTACAGCGGTATGCGCAGTGGGTGCCCTCATCGGTATCTCGCTCAACCTGTCCAACCTTTATCATACTTGGCAGTATGGCCAGGAAACCATGCGCGGAAAGAGTGAACTGGTCAAGAAAAACTCTGCTAATCAGACCAGTAGCGGTCTGGATAGAGACTATATCACTCAGTGGAGTTATGGTATTGACGAGACTTGGACGCTCCTGGTTCCAGATGCCAAGGGCGGTGCTTCCGTGCCTCTTGCCCAAAACGAGAAGGCAATGGAGAAGGCAGACCCTAACTTTGTTCAGATTTATCAGCAGCTGGGTCAGTACTGGGGTAATCAGCCTGGTACCAGCGGTCCGGTATATGTAGGAGCATTCGTCTGTATGCTCTTTATCCTTGGTCTGTTTATTGTGAAGGGGCCGATGAAGTGGGCTTTGCTCGCTGCCACCATTCTGAGTATCCTGCTCTCATGGGGTAGAAACTTCATGCCGTTCACCAATTTCTTCCTGGATTATATTCCGATGTATGCCAAGTTCCGAACGGTGGCTTCCATCCTCGTTATCGCCGAGTTTACTATTCCGCTGCTGGCGATGATGGCGTTGAAGAAGATTGTGGATGAACCGGAAGTGCTGACTTCTAAAATTAAATATGTATACGCCAGCTTTGGCCTGACTGCAGGTTTCTGCTTGCTCTTTGCCATCATGCCGAGCGTATTCTTCCCTGATTTCGTCTCAGCCCAGGAGACTCAGGCGTTGCAGCAGTTGCCTGCTGAATATCAGGGTCCTATTATCAGCAATCTGGTAGAGATTCGCAAGAGTATCTTTACTTCTGATTGCTGGCGTTCGTTCTGGATTATCGTTATCGGTTCAGCCTTCCTGCTGCTTTATAAGATGAAGAAGCTCGGTGCAGAATTCATGATTGCCGGTATCGCCGTGCTCTGTCTCGTGGACATGTGGATGGTGAACAAGCGTTATCTCTATGATGATATGTTCGTGGACAAGGTAGAGCGTGATGCTCCTCAGCAGATGACAGAGACCGATAAGATCATCTGTCGCGACAAGGCTCTCGACTATCGTGTGCTCAATCTCGCATCGAATACCTTCAATGAGAACGAGACTTCTTATTATCATAAGAGTATCGGTGGATATCATCCAGCTAAGTTACGCCGTTATCAGGAGATGATTGATGCTCACATCGCTCCTGAGATGCAGAAGACAATGAAGGCTGTGGCTGAGGCTGGCGGTGATATGACCAAGGTGAATGGCGATAGTATCTTCCCCGTATTGAATATGCTGAATGCCAAGTACTTCATCATGCCTTTGCAGGGCGGTCAGACTGTTCCTGTTCAGAATCCATACGCCTACGGCAATGCCTGGTTTGTTGACGAGGTGAAGTATGTGAACAATGCCAACGAGGAAATTGAGGGCGTGGGCAAGGTGAACCTCCGTCATGTAGCCGTGGCTGATGCCAAGTTCAAGGAGCAGCTGAATCAGAGCGTAAAGCAGGATGATACTTCGGTTGTGAAGATGACTGCCTATAAGCCAAACAACTTGACTTACGAGGTGAAGTCGAGCAAGGGGGGTGTCATCGTATTCTCTGAAATCTATTATCCGGGTTGGTCTGCTACCGTAGATGGGGAGCCTGTAGAACTCGGTAGAGTTGACTATATTCTCCGTGCGCTCAATGTGAAACCGGGTAATCATAAGGTGGTACTCGACTTCCATCCACAGTCGCTCAAGAATACAGAGACTGTAGCATACGTAGGTTATGGCGTTCTTGTGCTCCTTATTATAATAGGTATAGGAGTGGAAGTGAAGAGACGTAAGAAGGATACTGAAATAGTTAAGGAATAAAAGGAGTAAAACAGATGCTGTTTCGGACAGAAATAGATATTCCGAAGGCCGACTTCGAGATACAGCCGGCAGAGCAGATGCTCTTCGTGGGCAGTTGCTTTGCCGACAATCTGGGTCGCCGATTCGTGGAGAATCGCTTCCGTGCTACGGTGAATCCTTTCGGTGTGATGTATAATCCGGCAAGCATTCTCCATACGGTAGAGAAATGCACCGGGGTGCATCCTCGTGTGGCAGTCTTTACGTTGGGTACGAATCACGTGTATATTCTGAAGGAAACGGGCGAGATTGTGGATAACTGCCAGAAGCGCCCCCAGCGCCTTTTCGAGGAAAGGGAACTGAGTGTAGAGGAATGTGCTGCGTATCTGCAAAAGGCGATTGATTTGCTGAAGCAACGAGGTTTGAAAGATGAAACATCGGAAGATGAAACTTTCGATACCGGCTTGAAGGTAATCATAACCGTAAGCCCCATCCGTTATGCCAAATACGGCTATCATGGAAGTCAGCTTTCGAAGGCTACGCTTCAGTTGGCTGCAGACCGCTTGGTGAAGGCGAACCCTGGTGTGGTGAGCTATTTTCCGGCTTACGAAATCATGAACGATGAACTTCGTGATTACCGTTTCTACAAGGAAGATATGCTGCATCCGAGCGATCAGGCAGTAGAATATATCTGGGAGAAATTCCGGGAAACCTATTTCGGCAAGGCTGCCGAACAGTTTCTGGAAGACTGGCGTCCCATCCGGGAAGCCCTCGGACACAAGCCCTTCAACCCCGATAGCGAGGAACATCAGAAGTTCATCGCCAGAACGGAAGAAAGGAAAAGATGGTTCGAGAAAAAGTATGGGTTAGTGACGGGCTGAAAGCCCAAAAGCATAATGTAGAACATTTAAAGTATTAAGACAATGACATATACTATTGAAAAGGTAACCACACTGATAGGTGCGCGTCGCTATGGAGACAATGATACCAACATCGGTTTTATCCTGACCGATAGTCGTTCACTTTGTTTCCCAGAGGAAACTCTATTCTTTGCGCTCAAGTCGGAGCGTAATGATGGTCACAACTACATACCTGAGCTGTATCGCAGAGGTGTGAAAAACTTTGTGGTGACTGATGTTCCTAAGGGATATGCTTCTGATTATCCGGAGGCAAACTTCCTCAAGGTTGTCAATACGCTGGAGGCTTTGCAGCGTCTGGCTGAGCGTCATCGTGATGAATTCAATATCCCTATCGTGGGGATTACGGGTTCCAACGGCAAGACCATGGTCAAGGAGTGGCTCTATCAGCTGCTCTCACCAAGTATGTTCGTTACCCGAAGTCCTAGAAGTTACAATTCCCAGATAGGTGTGCCATTGTCTGTCTGGTTAATGAACGAACAGACTCAGGTGGGCGTGTTCGAGGCTGGTATCAGTCAGCCAGGTGAGATGCTTGCCCTTCGCGACATCATCCAGCCTACCATTGCTGTTCTTACCAATCTAGGTTCTGCCCATCAGGAGAACTTCTCTTCCCTGGAGGAGAAGTGCCGTGAGAAGCTCATCCTCTTCCATGATGCTGATACCGTGGTTTATGATGGAGATAATGAGGTGATTACCAAGGTGGTGGCAGAATATCCTGATTATAAAGGTGAAAAACTCTTCTGGTCGCTCAAGAATCCTGAGGCTCCTTTCTTTGTCAAGAGCATCGAGAAGCAGCAGAGCGTGAGCGTCATCACCTATATATATAAAGGTGAGGTGGATAGTTTCTCCATCCCATTCATCGATGATGCTTCTATCCAGAACTCTATCATCAGCGCTGTGGTGGCTTCTAAGCTCGGAGTCTCTGCTGAGGATATTGATAAGCGTATGGCGAAACTCGAACCTGTGGCTATGAGACTGGAAGTGAAGGTGGGACAGCACGGATGTACTCTTATCAACGACAGTTACAACAGCGACATCAATTCGCTTGACATTGCTCTCGACTTCATGAATCGTCGTCCGGACCATCGTGGACGCCGTCATACCTTGATATTGAGCGATATCTATCAGAGTGGTCAGACTCCAGAGGCGCTATATAAAGAAGTGAGCGATCTCGCCCGCAAGCGTGGAGTTGTGAAATTCATTGGTATTGGTCCTGAACTCTGCAAGCAGCATGATATTATTCAGATTTCAGAAAAGTTCTTCTTCCAGGATGTAGAGGAATTCATTGCCAGCGAAGTCTTTGCTTCCTTGCGTGATGAGGTCATTCTGCTGAAGGGCGCTCGCCAGTTTGGTTTTGACCAATTGACTGAGTTGCTGGTTCAGAAGGTGCATGAAACCACTCTTGAGGTGAATTTGAATGCAGTGGTAGCCAACTTGAATTACTATCGTGCCTTTATGAAGCCTGAGACAAAGCTAGTCTGCATGATTAAGGCTGACGGTTATGGAGCTGGAGCTGTTGAAATCGCAAAGACTTTGCAGGATCACCGTGTAGATTATCTGGCTGTGGCTGTTGCCGATGAAGGTGTAACCCTGCGCAAGAACGGAATCACCAGCAATATTATGATTATGAATCCGGAGATGACCGCCTTCAAGACCATGTTCGATTATGACTTGGAACCAGAGGTTTACTCATTCCGTTTGCTCGATGCACTGATTAAGGCTGCAGAGAAGGAGGGAGTAACAGGATTCCCTGTTCATATCAAACTGGATACTGGTATGCACCGCATGGGCTTTGATCCGGAAAACGATATGGAGGAATTGATCGGCAAGCTGAAGCATCAGAATGCCATTATCCCTCGTTCTGTATTCTCTCACTTCGTGGGTAGTGATGATGATAGTTTCGATGACTTCTCTGCACATCAGTTTGAACTCTTCGATAAGGGAAGCAAACAGTTGCAGGCTGCCTTCGACCATAAAATTCTGCGTCATATCTGTAATTCTGCAGGTATCGAGCACTTCCCTGAGCGTCAGTTGGACATGTGCCGCCTAGGTCTTGGTCTTTATGGTATCAACTCCCGCAACAATAAGACAATCAACTGCGTGAGCACCCTGAAGACTACCATCCTGCAGATGCACCATGTGAAGGCGGGAGATAGTGTAGGTTACAGTCGCAAGACCATTCTTGATAAGGATAGTGTGATTGCAGCCATTCCTATCGGTTATGCCGATGGCTTGAACCGCCGCCTCGGCAATCGACATGCTTATTGTCTTGTCAACGGACAGAAGGCAGATTATGTAGGCAACATCTGTATGGACGTGGCGATGATAGATGTGACAGGCATCGATTGCAAGGAAGGTGATTCTGTGGAAATCTTCGGAGAGCATCTTCCTGTTCAGACGCTGAGCGATATTCTGGAAACTATTCCTTACGAAGTTCTGACAACCATCAGCAACCGAGTGAAGAGAGTTTATTATCAGGACTAGGAAGTGAAGAACGACGTTCAATTCGTCAATAAATCGTGCAAAAACGGATAAAAATCGATAAATCCCATCCGAAAAGCTCGGATGGGATTTTTTTTAAGTAATATTTTCCATCAAAACGTATTGAATATGAAGAAAAAAGTGTATCTTTGCAACCAACAAATCATCTAAAAACAGGTGGAGGTGCACTTTTGGTGTATTTTCTTAACTATTTAACAAATTCAAAAAGTAATAATGGAACAGGTATTTAGCTATATCATCAGTCTGGGTGCGAGCGTGATGATGCCTATCATCTTCACGGTCATTGGACTATGTATTGGCATGAAATTCGGAAAAGCGTTGAAATCGGGACTCTTCGTAGGTGTGGGTTTCGTGGGTTTGGGTGTGGTCACTGCTTTGTTGACTACTAACTTCAATGACCCGTTGAAGGCTATCTCCGACATCTATCACCTACAGTTGAACGTGTTTGACATGGGTTGGCCTGCAGCAGCTGCCGTAGCTTATAATACAGCAGTGGGTGCTCTGATTATCCCAATCTGCTTGGGTGTCAACTTCCTGATGTTGATTACCAAGACCACCCGTACGGTAAACATCGACCTCTGGAACTACTGGCATTTCGCATTCATCGGTGCCGTAGCTTACTTCGTGATGGGCGAGAGCTTGCTTTGGGGATACTTCGCAGCCATCGTCTGCTATATGATTACATTGGTATGTGCAGACCTTACCGCCGATAAGTTCCAGAAGTACTACGATTTGGATGGAATCTCTATTCCGCAGCCATTCTGCCAGAGTTTCATGCCATTCGCCATCGTCTTCAATAAGCTCCTGGATATGATTCCTGGTTTCTCTAAGCTTGATGTAGATGCAGAGGGATTGAAGAAGAAGTTTGGCGTGCTCGGCGAACCATTGGTTCTCGGTGTCATCGTAGGTGCCCTGATTGGTTGGGCTGCTCAGTTGGATATCAAGAAGATTCTCTTTCTGGGTGTAACCATGGGAGCTGTGATGGAGCTGATTCCTCGTATCACCTCTCTCTTTATCGATGGTTTGAAGCCTATCTCTGAGAAGACACAGGAGTTGGTCAAGACCAAGTTCAACGGCAAGAAGGTACACATCGGTATGAGTCCTGCCTTGGTTATCGGTCATCCTACTACCTTGGTAGTATCAGTCATCTTGATTCCGGTTATCCTGGCAATCGCAGTCTTCCTGCCTGGCAACCAGTTCTTGCCATTGGCATCATTGGCAGGAATGTTCTACCTCTTTCCATTGATTCTGCCATTTACCAAGGGTAATGTAGTGAAGACCCTTATCATCGGTTTGGTAGCCCTGATTATCGGTCTCTATTTCGTAACCGATATGGCTCCTGACTTTACGATGGCAGCCAACCAGGTTTATGCTGCCACAGGCGATAATGCCGCTCATATTCCTGACGGATTCGCAGGTGGTGCGCTCGATTTCGCTTCCTCTCTCTTCGGATGGGTCATCTATCGTGGTGTGAAGCTCTCTTACATCGGTATGGGTGTGCTCACCATCATCACCATCGCCCTGCTGGTTCTCAACCGCCAGCGCATCGTGAAAGAAGAAAAGGCAGCAGCCAAGAAATAAAACAAGAAAGTGAAGAACGAAGAATTCAAGTAATCATAAAGTTCAAAGTTCAAAATTCAAAGTTCAAAGTAAACGATTATGAAGAAATTAACATTAATATTAGCAGCAATGGTATTAACAGCAAGTCAGGCTTTTGGCCAGTGTGGAAAATGTGGTTATGAGGTGAAGGCAGAAAATGCCTACACCAATTATAACGTGCGATATGCTAGCAACCCTATGGATGCCAAGCATTATACAACAGAGCGTCTTCGTGGTGAGTTCGCAATTGAGAAAGTATTCGCTCCAGGTGAGGTGAACTGGACATACACCATGTTCGACCGTTTCCTTATTGGTGGTGCAGAGCCAACAGCAGCTCCTTTGAAGTTGACTTCTATCGCTCCTCTTTATACAGATAAGCCAAACGATCAGAAGAATCTGCTCGACAACCGCGAGTTAGGTATCATCAACATCGGTGGCGAGGGTACTGTTACCGTAGATGGCAAGAAATATACTCTTGGTTTCCAGGAGGCTCTCTATGTAGGTCGTGGCGCCAAGAATATCGAGGTAAGCAGCAAGGACGCTGCCAAGCCAGCTAAGTTCTATATGAACAGTGCTTGCGCTCATCAGACATTCCCAACCAAGAAAGTAACCCTGAAGGATGCCAACAACATCAAGGCTGGTAGCTTGAAGGAGAGCAACGACCGCGTTATCCATCAGTTGATTATTGATGGTGTGGCTGGTGTTCGTACTTGCCAGTTGCAGATGGGAGTAACAGAGTTGAAGGAGGGTTCTGTATGGAATACCATGCCAGCTCATACTCATCTCCGCCGTATGGAGACTTATCTTTATTATAATGTACCAGAGGGCCAGAAGATTCTCCATGTAATGGGTGAACCACAGGAGACACGTCCTATCTGGTTGAACAACGAGCAGGCTGTTATTGCCCCTGAGTGGTCTATCCACTGCGCAGCAGGTACAAGCAACTATACCTTTATCTGGGGTATGGCTGGTGAAAACCTTATCTACAACGATATGCAGGTGGTTAAGATTCCTACATTGGAATAATAAAGTGAGAAATATAGGTATAACCTGGCTTGAAGACACAAGCCAGGCTTTACCGTCTAATAACTGAAATAAATAATTAAGTATAATATAACGCTTAAAAACTTAGACAAATGAGTCCTATTTCAACTAGTAAAATGTCCAACTTCCGTTGGGTTATCTGTGCGTTGCTTTTCATTGCTACCACAGTCAATTACATGGACCGTCAGGTTCTGTCATTAACATGGAAAGACTTCATCGCTCCAGAATTTCACTGGACAGATGATCACTATGGTACAATTACCGGTCTTTTCTCTATCTTCTATGCAATCGCTAACCTATTTGCTGGTAAGTTTGTAGACTGGATGGGAACCAAGAAGGGTTATCTCATCGCCATCTTTGTATGGTCTACTGGTGCAGTTATGCACGCTGGTTGTGGTTGGGTAGCTATGCAGATGGAGGGTTACGATTCTATTGAAGCTCTTCGCATGGTGCAGGCTGGTAGTGATGCTGCCGTTGCCATTGCTACTATCAGTGTATGGTTGTTTCTTTCTTGCCGTTTAATCCTTGCTGTGGGTGAGGCTGGAAACTTCCCTGCTGCTATCAAGGTAACGGCAGAGTACTTCCCAAAGAAGGACCGTGCTTTCTCTACTGCCATCTTCAATAGTGGTGCATCTGTTGGTGCCTTGGCAGCTCCAGCTACTATTCCATTGTTGGCTCGCAGCATGGGCTGGGAGTGGGCCTTCATCATCATCGGTGTGCTCGGTTATGTATGGATGGGCCTCTGGATGTGGCTTTATGAGAAGCCATCAAAGAGTAAGCATGTGAACAAGGCTGAGCTTGCTTACATTGAACAGGATGAAGATCTCGATAAGGTTGAGACTGAGAATGCTGAGGCTGCTGAGACTATTGAAGAGGAGAAGACCATCGGCTTCCTCAAGTGTTTCAGCTATCGTCAGACATGGTCATTCATCGTTGGTAAGTTGATGACTGATGGTGTTTGGTGGTTCTTCCTCTTCTGGGCACCTGCTTACTTCTCTGACCAGTATGGTTATTCTTCTGACTCTGGTATGGGTATTGCCCTTATCTTCACTCTCTATGCGATTGTAACCGTATTGAGTATCGGTGGTGGTTACTTGCCAACATACTTTGTAGACAAGAAGGGTATGAATCCATATATCGGTAGAATGCGTGCGATGTTGATCTTCGCTTGCTTCCCATTGCTTGGTCTGATTGCTCAGCCTATGGGTGAGTACAGTGCATGGTGGCCAGCTATCATCATCGGTTTGCTCGGTGCAGGTCATCAGGCTTGGTCAGCTAACCTCTATTCTACCATCGGTGATATGTTCCCTAAGTCAACTGTTGCTACAATCACAGGTATTGGTGCAATGGCTGGTGGTATCGGTTCTTTCCTTATCAACAAGGGTTCTGGTATGCTCTTCACCTACGCAGAGGGTCAGGGTTCTGCCTTCAGCTTTATGGGCTTCGATGGCAAGCCAGGTGCTTACATGATTGTATTCTGCATCTGTAGTGTGGCTTACCTCGTTGGTTGGTGTATCATGAAGGTATTGGTTCCTAAGTACAAGCCAATCGTTGTAGAATAATGAAAAGGTAAAAAGAGGGTGTGTCATAAGTCACATCCAATACGCCCTGAAAGGGCAGAAGCTCCTAGCCCAGGGCGATGCCCTGGGTTTTAAAACAAATACAAAAAAATCGCCCTGAAAGGGCAAAAGCTTTCAATATCAAAGCTTTTGCCCTTTCAGGGCGACTTTGCTTTTTGTCAACATTACCCAGGGCGATGCCCTGGGCTAGGAGCTTTTGGGCTTTCAGCCCGAC
>ERZ1035051.425-NODE-425-length-15694-cov-13.264467_pt1 | contig 15694 bp, 31 predicted proteins | sample MGYA00520586_ERZ1035051 | MGnify/ENA primary metagenome ERZ1035051 (study PRJEB33766, sample SAMN09781692) | gut metagenome | biome: gut microbiome | host: Homo sapiens | place: Madagascar | study: EMG produced TPA metagenomics assembly of the PRJNA485056 data...
TATTAAACTTTAATTATTTGTGTTATTTCAAAAAGGTAAATCATCATCCATATCTGGTGCTTTAGTCTTATTAAAAGCATTATTAAATTCTTCAATAAGTCTTTTTTTGCCAAAATAATGATATATATCTGAATAATCTTTTGCCTTATCAATTAAAGGACAATGAATTATCTCAAAACCTGTTTTTAATCTAAGATTATAGGCATCTATTTCACCTGCTGAATCTCCATCAAATGCTATATAAATATGGTTATATCTTTTTTGTAAACAATTAATTGCAGAATCACTTAACTCTGTATTTTCTGATTGAACATATATACAGGGTATATTAACATTAGACCATAGACAGATACTATCTTTCAATGATGAACATATAAGCAATGTATCTCCTGTCTCTGGAATTTTAGACCACAAACCAATAACACTCTTGTCATTGGAAGATGTCCATTTGTAACCATTTTTATTATAGGGTTGATAAATTTTCTTAGTGATATTCCCTTCTTTTCTTTCAATATAACAATATGCTAGTTTATCACAAGCAAATGTATATCTTTTATTGTCTTTATATATAATTTTATGACTAATAGGATATACTTCAACATACTTTAATAGATTTATATTACATCCATAAGATTCCCAATACTCAACATCATAATTTCTCCATTCTCTAGTTTTAACCTCTAGTCTGATTTGACTACTACTTATTGTAGCCGAGTTATGTTTAATTTGAGATTTAGAGATATTAATCTGCTTAGTATTAATATTCATATCTTTACTTATCTTATCTACTAGTTCTATAAAACTAATATTGTAGATTTTCATAAGTAAATCAAATAAAGACCCTTGTTCTCCCGTTGCAAAGTCTTTATAATGTATATGTATACCATCACTTGAATATAATCCAAATGAAGGTTTAGAATCATTCCTTAAAGGACTATTCATTCTAAAAGGAACTTGTGTAATACCAAAGTAGAAATTAAGTATTTGACCCTCATCTACTTTGTTTAATATATCTTTTAAAGTTATTGAAGTATATCCATTGCTAATCATATTATTAGTATATTAAGCGTTTGCCCAAGGGTTATTTGTTGGTGCTGCAAAAGGAACATCCTTATTTTCAGCACTAAAATTAGTCTCTGATACAGAATATTCATGAAGTGATTTATAATCAAATTCTGTAGTAGCTAAACCACCATTATTCTTTCTGTTCTGAATATCTGCTTCAAGCTTAGATGTAGAATTACTGCTATTCTTCATAGTAAAGTGAGTATAAACACTAGAATACTGCTTACCATCATCAGTAGTTCTTACACCAATAGCAACCTTAACTTTATTATTAGGCTGCAAAGTAATACAATCTTTAAGTTCAGACATATTACCTTTGAAATAATCTGTGATGTGGTCAAGTCTACATTCTGCATCCTGTGGATTATCAATCATAACCCAAGAACCATTAACATATTTCTGACAAGAAGGAATATTCAAATAGTTCTGCAAGAACATAGTAAGAGCTTCTTCACCCCTAAATGCAGGTCTATAATTATTACTAATACTGAAAGGTTTAGCTTCACCTGTCTCCTTATCATTATATGTAGGAATAGCTTTATTCTTAACATCATCCTGTGTAGCCCAAGCAGTTCTACCATAAGCATCAATTACCTGACACTTAGTATTTTCCCTATTAGTAAAGATATTATTCTGAATAGAGAATCTAGCCTGGAAGAACTCTTCAATACCATTATTAGTTTCTGGGTCAGACTGTAAGATAAATGTAGGATAAGCCATCTGAATCTCCTTACCATCATTATCCTTTACAACACCATAATACTCAGGGTCTTTAGTAATCTCTCTACCATAGAGTTTACTAAGTTCTTCTTTAGAAGGATTAAAGGCTACTATCTTACAGCCTGCAATACCAATATACTTCTTAAATTCAGCAGCTTCTGTAGATTCCTGAATCTTACCAAAAGCCATCAAACTAATTGTTGTATTCATTTCTTTTATTTTATTTAATTGTTAATAATTAATCATTATCATTATTATTTGGAATATCAAGATTATCTGGGAATACTTCCTCTCCAGACTTTAAATCATTTTCACCAGTATCTGTAGTAGTTTCTTCTTGTCCTACTTCTTCTGTTGGCTCCTGTACAGGAACAACAAAAGTAAGTACTCTCTTCTTCTGCTGATACTTACCTTCCTTATCCATCTTAGGAGTGCCATCTTCATTAAACTGAGGAATCTGCTCATCCTTAATAAGCTGCTTTGAAATAAAACCACCAGTAAGCATCTTAACACCTGCTTCATTAGCATCAATAATCTCCAACTGTTCATTAAGCTCTGTCTGAATCTTATCAAGATGCTTCTGCAATGTTTCAATTCTACTATAAATACTAGAATTAGCCTTATAAATGTTCTTAATCTGGGAAATCTGACGTGATGTCAACTTTGTTAAATCTTTCATTTTTACTTTTATTTTTAATATATTAATAATATGTTTTCTTCTGTGTTTCTATTAAATATAGAATTAAAGCTTTCTTGTTTAGTTAATATATGTATTGCATACTTACACATATAATATTTAAGGGCTATCTTTATATACTTACTATATATTTCATAAGGTAAGGAAGTTATAGTTTTAATAAATATATCTACATATTTTCTTTCTTTACCTTTTTCAATACAATAACTATCTAATAATAAGATAATATCTTGTAAAGCAAGATGTCCAGATATTAATATAGAAGTAGCAATACTAACTATTTTATTTCTATCCATTATAGTATTCATCCATAGCTTTAACTACTAAACCTAAATCATTAGGAATAAAATCTTTATCAAACATTTCTGCTGGACTCTTTGCTGGAATTTCCACATTTCCATCAAGACATCTATGGGTATAGAAACCATAAATAGGATTCTTATTTTCATCATATTTTACAGCAGAATAAAGAAGCATAGGAACTACTTCAATAGGATTATAACTATTGTCAATAAGCTTACCAACAGTTGAAGGTTTATATCCAACAATTATATTATCAGATACTATATCTTCACTATGCATAATAAGAAATACATTAATATTATCTCTCATATTTTCAGCAGTACTAATAATACTCTGAAAATGAGATGCCATATCTATAAACTTATTATAACCAGTCTGTTTGGCTGTTTTAAAGTATTCCTTACGCATAATATATGTAGAATCATCAATAACAATATTCTTTACATATGTAGCCTTTTCACTAATAGACTGCATAAAAGAAATAATATCATTAAAATTATCTAACATAAATAAATTGTTATTTTCAGTATTATAAAGTTTACCACTACCTTTAAAAGGGAGTTTCTTTTTCAATACATTAAAAATAACAGTCTCTTTAGGGTCTAAGGTCTTAATAGAACTTGATTTTCCTGACCCAGATTTACCCATAATTAAAACTACATTTGCCATTTTAACTTCTACCCTTTATAAATGAATTGCAAAAGTAATATATTTATTTCACTCTAGCAAATCTTTAACTCTTTTTATTATACCACAAACAAACATACTTATAGTAGTATTAATTGTTTGTTTGTTTCTTATCTTATCTAAATACTTATATACCTTTTCTAATTCTATTTTATTATTAGGAAGACATAATTCATAAAATCTATTAATAGCACCATCAAATAGTAATGGGCATACTCCATTAGATTGTCCTGCTCTATTCAATACTATTTCCATAGACCTAAAGTTACCTTTAAACTTAGTAATATCATAACCAAATTTTTCTTTTAGCTGAAAAGAAAAGGGATTTAATATACCAATCATAACATCACAAGCTTTACCAGTATCTTTAGAATCAGCTAAACCTGATAATACAGGAGCAATTCTATCATTCTTAAATGCTTCAAGACTAATAGATTCCATATTCTGCTGTTGTACTACTACAGGAATATAGTTATATCTATTTCTAAACATAACTAAATATTCTGTAAGTTTATTAATAGCTTCTCTTAATGTAGGACATATTTTTTCTGGTGATAATAAGCTAACATGATCAACTATAACAAATACATATTCTCTTGGATTATTAGGTATATAATAATCAAAAGTTTCACCTTCTTTTAATTGTCCCCATTCATCTTTATAACTATATTTTTTTCTTACTTCTTTACCATTACACTTAGCATAAGATAATACATCTTTATATACTCCAGTAGGATTACTACTTGGTCTAAAGTCCATTACTTGCTCATAGAAATCAAGAATATCCTTTATTTCACCTTCATTAATCTTCTGAAGTATCTCTTCTGGTACAGGAGCATCAGCATTAGTACTATTTAATTCTGTAGGACTAATATGAATTCCATAAATTCTATTTAATAGAAAAGATATAAATCTAAGAGTAATATTCTCTTTAGTTTCCTCTAGATTATAATAGAATATCTTTGGAGAAATTACTCCTTTATTATAATAAGCAAATAGAATAGTATTATATACAAAGACATAATTAGTTAATTGAGTTTTTGAAGATTTACTTGCTCCACTAACTAAATAAAATCTACCTTGTTCTACACCACACCATTCACTTCTAAATCTATTAAAAGGTAGAGGTATGCAATTTACCTCTCCTTTTAATATTTTATTCCTTCTTTCTAATAAAGAAGTAGTTATTCTCTCTCTTAAACTCATTAGAATGTCTTAATATATTCCTTCTGATGGTCAATATAATTGTTCATCTTCTCAATAGTAGCATTAAGCTTATCATCAAGAGCCATATTCCACTTGAGGAACTTCTTCAACTCTGCCTTGAATCTAGAGAAAGCTTCCTTTTCAGCTTTAGCCCTAGCAAGCTTCTTACCAGTTTCTACATCAAAGGTATCACCCTTTTCTGTATTAAGCTTAGATACACCTACTGTTGTAAATCTAAGCTTAAACTTAGGTACAACAAACTTCTCAATAGCAGTTACTGTCTGCTTTACTTCATTTACCTTAAACTCAAGAGCTACATGCTGTAGCTTAAATGTTTCAATGTTGTTATTCATTTTACTTTATATTTAATTAATTAAACAATAATTTATTTCTTAATATTAATAGGAGTATCTTCCTTAAAATACTCATATGTTGTAAATTCTTCTTTTATTTTAACTCTGATGTCCAATCATTATTAATACTATCTTCCTGACCTTCATTCTCTATATAATCAGAAAGAATTGAAGTTACTACCTGTTCTCCATCTTTTACCTCAGATTTCCAAATAAAATACTTTAATAATTTAAGATAAGTATAATCACCATTCATAGAATTAATATACTTCTGAGTAGCTGTAATTATTTGCTCATCTGTATAATTTGGATATCTTAGGAAGAAACTCTGTAACTTTTTTCTAATATCTTCTATATTACCTTTATAATAATAACTAGTTCCTGGCATTTTACCTTTAGGATATATATCCCTTAGTTTTATTGCTAAGTTCTGACATCTAAGATTAACAATATTAATTGTTTTCTTAGTATCTTTACTACTATCAAGTAATACAGAATTACAGAGGTTAATACCTTTATTAATAACACTGTATTTCTTATTTAATTCAAAAAGAGAACAATTACATTTAGTAATTAATCCCTTCTCAATTAAGTCTTCATACAGTTTATCATTTTGGCATTGTAAAGCAAGTAATATAAATACTTGCTGAGCAGTAAGATTATATTTCTCACATACTGCATCATCTATAACAAATTTCATAGCTTAATATCTTTAATATCAGTAATTTCTTTTATCATAGAACTATCATAATCCTTAAGCATTTTATCTTTTAATTCCTCATCTCTAGTATCTTTAAAATAAGGTATAATAACTATTGGTTTAGAATGTCTTAATAATCTTCCAAATTTCTGTTGTGAAAGAATTTCTGAAGCATTTAAATTACAGAATAATCCTACTCTACAATTAGTTAAATTCATACCTTCTGAAAGCATATTAACACTAGATATATGATTAATCTTACTATTATTGAAATCATCAAGATTCTGTAAAGAATTCTTATTCTTACTATTAATAGGAGCATAATCTTTAAACTTTAAAGACTGCTCAATATTATTACAGAATAAGAGTACTCTCTGGTCCTGTAAGATAGAGATAATAGATTGGCATATATCTACTTTCTGTTCTGAAAGCCATTTTAATCTTTCTGAAGCTGCTCTAAACCATTTATTCTTAAAGACTACAGTTTTATTAAACATAAACTTTCTTTTATACCAGTCTATTTTATCACTTAACTCATTATAATATTGCTTTTGAGTACATTTGATAATTATCTTTCTTGTAGTAAATCTTTTAATGAAATTCCATCTTTCATCATAATTACAAGTAACAGGATTACTACATCTAGGATTCTTTATTATCTCTGCTACACTTTTAATATTATCTAAGTATAAAGGAATAGTATAAATTATAGGTGTAGGTAATACTTCATCTTTAATACCATCAGCAATGTTACCTTTAACTATATTATAAGTACCTAGAGATTTCATATAATCCATAATATCACGAGGAATTGTAGCACTTAAAAATAGTAATTTAACATTAGGATTAACTTTAAAAATATCATCAAGAATTTCCCTTTTAAGTTCACTTAAATGATGAGCTTCATCAAATACTATACAATTACAATATTTATTAAGTTTATGAATACTATTATAACAAAGAATCTCTATTTTATCAGTATTACATCCCCATTTCTTTATTTCTTCTTTCCAATTATTTATTAATGGTTGTCTGGGAACAATAATACTGACAGTAGTTTCTTCTTCATTTTGTTTAAAATTAAAATCTGCTATCTTATTAATACAGTCAATAGCTAGTTTTGACTTACCATATCCAGTTCCAAGATATAAAATAGTAGATTTTACTAATAATACTTTACTTAAAGCATTATTAGCAGCTTCTTCTCTAGTCATTATGTGAATTTACTTCTTTATAAAACATAATTTTATTTGATACTATTTGAGTATCATTAATAATTACAGTACTACCTTTAGGAATAATGAATTTGGCAACAGCATAATCTGAAGACCAAAGTATAGAGTCCTTAAGGTCTTTCAGAGTCCTAAAACTATGAAAACCATTTTCAACTACAATATCAATGTATTCATCCTCTTTTCTAAATCCTATCTGTAAAGGACTAGTATCAACTTTTTTCTTCTTATATTCATAATTATAGAAAGGTGCAAAATAAGAATTCTTAGTAAGAAAAGGAAATAATCTAGTATGTTTAATTACCATTTTATATACTATTACATCCCTGTTAAGAATTCCTGTTATTCCTTTATACTCACCTTTTAGATAGTTAGTGAGAGGTATTCTTTTATTAAAACACATTATAATATTTTTACTTTAACATTATTAATACTAATTCTTTTTGAGTCTTTGGGGTGTATAAGTATATCTATTCTATGTTTATGTCTTTTATTCATAACATCTTTAACCAAATACATTCCATAACCTTCAATATACACTTTCTTAGGTTTATTCTTAGGGAATAAATAAAGTAAGTCTCTAGAGATTGCACACCATTTAATCTTATTATTCTTTAAATGATGTAGATTTATCTTGCTACCATCAGCAGTAATCAATGGTTGATTATTACATTGACTTTTAACTGGCTGATAGCAAGTCAACTTTACATGAGTTACAGTTTGTGCACAACATTTAATAGTAGTAAAACACAACATTGCTACTATAATAAGTATATATAATGCAAAACCACAACTAATTCTTATATTCTTCATAATTAATTCTTTTATAATGTAAGTAATCTTTTATAAGTTCTTACATAATTTCCATTATTATCTCTACCATTATACCACATAATAAATACATAATTTCCATTAGACAATATAATATCTACTTTAGGACTATATTTATTATATAGAAACAATAGAAAAATAATAATACATACTATTATTATAATCTTTATCATACTTTTAGTTATTAAAAAGTGATAGTAGTGTGTTTCACAACAGACTACTATCTAAAGTCAAAAACTTTATAAACAAACCGTCTATTTCACATATTTAATCATTAAAAACTTCATAATCCATAACTTTTCCCAAGCAATCATGTGCTATTCTATTAAGATGAGATTCAAACCTCTTCTTTTTAGACATAGAGAGCCATTCTACCCTTTTACTCCATTCAGGACACTCTTTAGAAGTCATATAATCATACGATTCATTAGAAATATTTAGTACTCTTACTCTTACAGGAGTACGAGTTACTTTAAAATTAATATCAAAATTACCTTTAACAGAGAAATTTACTGATTCTTCAAATCCTCCTTCAATAATCTTTACACTAGCTTTAATTTCCATAATTTCTATTATTTATTATTATTTTCTTTATTAATATAATCTATCACCATATCTACTGCTACTGTTAATAATTGCAGCAATTTTTTATTACTTCTAACCGAGATAAATAAGTCAGTAATCTGATTAATCTTAGCAATCTCTTTAGGATTATCTAGACTATTAATTTCTACTAACTTTTTAGTGACATTATTACTATGCTTCATAATGTCATGTAATTTCTTATTTTTCATATATTATAAATATTAAAATTAACAGTTTTACTATTGAAAACTGTTATGTAAAAGTCACTTTTCTTTAATAACAAGAAATAGTAAAAACTCACTAGCTTTTTCTTTAAAATCTTAGTTTCAAAATCACGTAAAATACAGTTTATAGTCCTTTATTTTTGCATTTATGGACTATAGAAAATACTATTATTACCCTATTTTTATTGATTTGCGAGTATTCAAAAATAGTAGACCAAAAATTTTACTCGAATTTCTTTATTTGCTATGTTATAATTATTAGTATTTTCTATTTCATTTTAAATATTTCATTTAATACATATATTATCATACATATATAAATAAAACAAAATATACTAGCTATTATTGCCATATAGTTTAGGGTAAATTAATAATTATTAATATAATTATAAAAATACATAAAAGAGCTATAATATATTCCATATACTCTAATTTAAATAAGTTAATATCTTACACCAAAAGGTTTACCATCCATAAAGGTAAAACACTCAAATATTTTTTCATAAGTCCAACTTGTTTCTTGAGTACCTATTAGTGTTCTATCTTCATCTAAAAGAGTTATTAAACGATGAACATTATTATCTGTTTTTATCCAACCATAAGGAATATGACATTGCATTTCTTCTAGACATTCTTTTAAATTTTTAAAAGGTCTATACTTTACTTCTGGTTTAATTCTATAATTATCAATATTTTTTATTAAGCTACTAATATCAGTAATAAAAGCAGGCTTCCATGCATTAAGAATAGAAGAATAAAATTCAATTTCTCTTCCAGCTAAATAAGCCTGTAATATTTCAGTTAGCTTTTTTACCATATCTTTATTCATGTTACTTTCTATTTATTCTTTGCAAGATGTTAAATTTCTTCTTAATTCTTCTTCTGTTATAGTTACTTTCTATTAATTTCTGTTGGGTCATAACACCCATCTATTTTACACTTTTGTCCTAATATTGAATGTTTACACCTAATGTTTTCAAAATAAGGACAAGGTGGTTGCTTTCTTTGTTTACCCATATTACCTCCTTACAGGATAATTATTCTACTTCCTCATAAGTTGCTAAGAAAATATCAGGCTTACAAGGATAGAACTCTCCCTTTACACCTTTGATAATATAATCACCAATAGATGCTTCCATATCTCCTTCTAATGTATGAATTACAAGGGTAGTACCTTTATTTGCAATACTTCCACCTACAAAATCATCAATCTCTGAGAGATTTGTTCCTAGCCACTGAATAGCTTCAATGGTAACAGGCTTCTTTCTATATTTATTCATATAATTCATTAATTTTCTACTTATATTTAATTCTCATTTAATACTTCTATTCCAAATGTTACTATAAAACCAAGAAGAGTAAAGAATGCAAAGATTCCTATAGCATCATTCTTAAATAGATAATAACTATATACTTCTAATACTCCTATTAACAAGTAAGCAATAAGGATAATACATAATTTAAATACTTTCATAATTATTAAAATTTAATTCTAAAATCTTTGCCTTTAAGAGTAGGTCTCTTACTTAAGACAAATTTTTCTAACTCTTCTAACTCAATAGGAAAAATTGAATTATATTTGTATTTTAAAGTACAAATAAATCTTCCATTAAGCATAATGTCAAATGTAAATATTTCCATTATTTATTTCTTATAAATTACAACTGAATCTATAGGAACTTTACCCTCATAAGTAGTTCTTAATTCTGTCTTACCTTCATATACATCTAAGGCAGTAGGAGTATTACCTATGTATGCTATAATAAATAATAATCCTATAACTCCAACAACTAAAAGTGCAATAGATATAGCTGTATCACCTTTATAGTTTATTACAGATGTACAAGCTACTATTACAATGATAACTAAAATAAACCCAAAAAATGCTACTATACTCACTGTTTACCTCCTTTCAATAATAAAGAAACAATATCATTTCTATAAGCCCATTGGTCTATGCCATGACATGATACTTCTGTTTCCCAACTTTGAAGTGAATTATCCCTTTGCATGGTAAAGAAATAAATTTCTCCAAATATATCATTAGTAAAGATTATATATTCTAAATTCTTAGGCTCTTCACTAGCAGGATGCAACAAGTCCTTCAAGAGCTTATCTATAGCCTCTTTAGCACCAGCTTTATAAGCATCAGATAGTTCTTCTATACCATCATATACATCACCCATTTGGTCTTCTATTGACATAGCATTTTCTTCTGCATAATGCTTAGCAGCTTCTTCTAATTTCTTGTCTATCATAGTCTACCTTTCTTTCTTCTAAGTTCTGACCTTCTCCTAGTTCTACGATTTTCTTTACCACTAGGAGGATTACCACCAAGCTTTATCTCTGGAATTTCATAATTCATATAGATATGAGCTTCTTCATTAAGTTTTTCAAGATACTCATCAGAAAGTTCTCCAACTATTAAACCTGATGAAGTTACCACTACATTGACATCTTCCATAAATTACTTATTTTATAAAAAGTTTTTTATTTCTTTATCCCAGTTTGTATTATGTTCCAAATGATAGTTAGAATCATTTAAATCCATTAATACAGCCTGATATAAAGAATTAAATTGATTACGTGTAATTGATTTCCAATACTTAGTATCAGTAACTTTAAAACTATTTTTATAGATATTATAACGTTCTACTACTAAGCAAGTTACTACTTCCTCTTCTTCTATATCAAGAACTTGATAGATTTCAGTAGTTTCATTAGTATCTTCTTCTATAAAGCAATCACCTACTTTAATATTCTTAACACATTTCTGTGCTTCTAACTTTCTTATTGTAGTAAGAATTTTAACTTTTTCTTTAGATAAATCATCTAGCCTATCATATAGTCTATTGATAGCATCATCATAAGCTTTATCTTCATAAGTAGCAGCTAAATTAGATAATCTATCTTTTAATTTATCAAATTCTCCTTTTATTATTTTCTCTGTCATATTTACTCCCCCACATTTTTAGTTGTTCCTAATAAATGTTCATTACCTTCATAAGGAATACAATAATTCCAACTAGCATAAACGCAATAGTAAGGCTCATCTATATTTTTATGACTGAACAAGTTTGCACGCCACTTACTTGCTTTACTATCTCTAACTAAAACTTTATCGAATGGCTTAAACTCACACTTTGGCTTCAAATCAACAATCTGTTTCTTCTCAGCATCCCAAGCCTTGCCTTTCTTTGCGAGAGCATCAAAGAGCTGCTGTTTCTCTTCTTCTGTAGCAAATCTATACTCTTCAGATGATTCCACCTCATCGGCAAACAATAATCCAACCATTTCATTTAGAGAAACATAGAAACTAAGGGTATGCTTATAAATCTTTCGGCATATTGCTACTGATTTTCCATATACCACTATATCCCCATCCTTGAACTCAAGCTGCTTTTCAATCTCCAAAGTTTCAAGATTGAGTTTACCACCATATGTTTTCTCTATATTTTTAATAAACTCTTGAGCTTCTTCCTTTGATGCTAAAGTATAATCTTCTGTATCATAACAATGTACTTTAACACTGCCAAAGAATCTTGTATAATCATCATTTTCCCACTTGTCAAAGAATATTTTATATCCTGCATCATTTATCAATACATCACCTCTTTTCCAAGCAAACTTAGACCAATCTCGCATTTCTTTTGATGGAAAAACAACACATTCTCCACCATCAAACATATTGCCAAATTTAATTAATGTATATTCTCCAGATTGTGTTACACCAAATTTTGAAGTACAGAATTTAATCTTAAAAACTTCACTTCCTAATGATACCAAATTACAATTTCCATGAACAGTAGAATATAATTTAGTACCTTTTGGTTTATCTTTTAAAATAGCTATTATGTCTGTTTTTGTTTCCATGTTATTTATTCTTTATTAATACTTTTATTAATTTCTATAATAAAGTCACTCCAGTTATGTTCTTCTACAATCTTCCAATTTGGGTCTTGTATATTTTTTAATACAAGAAGATATCCCTTTTTAAATTGTTCTGATGTAATTTTTATCCAGCCTGTAATATCATATATATAAGAAGAATCTCTACTGATATAATCTTCATCTAAACATATATAATATACATAACTATTACTTATTGCAACAATTTTTATTAAAGTGTCAAATCCAATATCAAAATAGCAATTTCCAACAACAAAATTAGAATATATTTCTTTTTTTTCTAATATCCTAATTTTATTATAGATATCATCACTTTCCTTCTTTAATTGTTTATATTTAACTCTTAATTCTTTTAATGTTTCCATAAAGATATAATTTACTCATTATACATATAAGAAATACTATCTAATAATACATTATTATGAAAACTTTTATAAAATGTACTATCAATATTACATCTTATATTAATATAATCATTCATTATCTCAGAATTATCTTTATCCCATATATTATTGTTATCAAATATAATATCAGCTAAGTTAATGACTTCTCTATATTCTTCTAACTTATAATATTTAAACTGTAATTCATCAATAAATTTTCTTTGTTTATTAATTATTTGTGCTTGATTATATAAACAAATAGTACTAAATATAAGAAGAGAGGCTAATATAACCTCTCCTATTATATGATATAAAAAATGTTTCATAATTAATTCTTATAAATGGCATTCAGAATAGCTCTAAAATTAAGATTATCTATCACTGATTGAGCATCTTTTTTATTTTTAAAATAGACTCTATCATAAATAGATGTCCAATTATAATCTACTTTATAGGTATTACAGTTATACACAATAAAATATTTATATTCATTTGGATTATTCCAGTCTGGCTTCCAATCTCCATTGTAATATTTAGCAATATTCATTAATTGTGCTATAGCTTTAAGTGCCTTTGTATCACTACTATGTATATAAACATTAGTATTAGTTATGGAATTAAAGGAATTAATTATCTTACTATAAGTGATATACTTAGGTTTAAACTTAATTATTCCTTCAGCTAAACTACTATTCTCTGTATCTATCTCCATCCCTTCAGGAATTTCAATAGTTAATTGGTTATTCTCTATTTCCATATTATTATTTGTTAATTTAAAAATTACACTTGTATCATCACGTCTAAGTATATAAGAACAATGCCCTAAAAAAGATTTATATTTACTACAACCACTGGTTTTAAATGCACATCCTATACATCCTATACCAAAGTCAACTTTTACTACTTGATACCTTTTATCTCCACAAGTAAATATTTCACCTACTTTTCTTTCCATAATTCTTTAACATTAAAAGCTTCATTTTTATTAATGTATTTAAATTTACCTGTATAAATAAGTGTATTAGATACCACTTCATTATAACAATTAACTACATATATACTACCTTTTGGAATAATAAATTTTCCTACATAAACATGATTATATAAAACATTTGTAGTAATAAAAGGATACAAATTTCCATTAGGAAAAAAGAGCATATCTTTTGTCCGTGAGTCACATACCCCTTGTAAAGATAATAAACTATGTAAACCTATATTAATAGAATCTCTATTAAAGTCTACACATTCACGCATAGGATTGTTTCTACTATACATATAAGCAATCATAAAATAAGAATAAAATCTAACTTCATCTGCAAAGCAACCTACTTTATAAACTGTAATATCTCTTTTTGCTATTAAGATTTTACTTTCTTTTGTTTTATTGAAGCACATAAGCTTAATATTTAAAATACTTAAATATAAAAAGGAGTATACTAACTAGATAGTTAATACACTCCTACAAAACATATGGCATAAAGCCCCTCAGAGATTTTGGAGAAGTAATACGAATTGAACGTACTTTGGCTACTTAAAACTGTGTTTCACCTTATCATCTGTCCTATGTAGTTTCAACTATATAGGTAACTTCTCGTTTAATAATTATTATATCTTCATAACTTTATCCACTTACCTGTGTAAATAATGTTAGAAGAAACAATTTCACCTCTATTATTTATGTAGTATTCAGAACCTTTAGGAACTATAAAAGTACCTAAATATCGATGAGAGTAGTATACTAACCCATCTACATAACCCATAACAGCATCTCCTAAATATATATTTCTAGAATAAGAATTTTCAGGAGAAAATTCTATAGCTACTTCTTTATAAGAATGATAACCTCTTTCTATTGAAGTCATTATACTCCTATTGTCTCTTTTAAGCTCTAAAAGAATTGGTATATTAATATTCTTAGCTCTATAGATATGTTTTTGAATTAAACTACAAAAAGTAGTTCCCATTACTACACCTATTTTGTATACGTAGAAATCTCTTTTAGCTACTTGTTTAGTAACCTTAGCACTTATCCAACACATAATTTAAAGTTCTAAATATTAGTCATAAAACAGTCTTTTTATCTTATCTTCTCCTATCATTGAAACTGCTTTCTTTATAGCTTCTTCACTATTAAAGTAAACAATTCCAGCATACTTAACATTTATATGTCTATAAATATAAATGTTATCAAACAATTTATTAACTATAGAATGATTTACTCCATCATTCTTACCTAGAAAATATCTAGTACCTTTTTCTATTTTTGTAATACTATTAAAGTAAGAAGCAAGTAGAGATAATTGTGCTAAGGTTTTAAATTTGTCTATTTGTCCTAGAGGTAAATCTAAACTTATAGTTTTAGATTGTGCTTTAATATAATAAAGTATTAGTTCATCTCTACTAAAAGCACTTAATGCTAATGCTTTAAGTGTATCATTATTGCTACTATACCAATTAGCAGCTTGTTGTATAGTTATTTTTACGTTTCTTAGTTCCATAATTATTTAATTTTAATAGACCAATCAGGTCTGTTATACATATTCCTATAATGATTTGCAGATTTATAATCATTAAAAAGCTTAATAACATTACCTGTATTATCTAATAATAAAAACTGTTTCATTTTTATTTGTTTAGTTTAAAATTAGTAGGTCCTGTAAGAGAGAATAAATAAAAAGATTACTAATCACCAATTACTATCGTAACTGATATTTTGATTAACCAAACTAGAGTTATTTATCTCCTTACGGGACACTAATCATTTCTTACAAACAATATTTAATTAAATTTTACTTTTAA
>ERZ1035051.429-NODE-429-length-15671-cov-4.971696_pt1 | contig 15671 bp, 15 predicted proteins | sample MGYA00520586_ERZ1035051 | MGnify/ENA primary metagenome ERZ1035051 (study PRJEB33766, sample SAMN09781692) | gut metagenome | biome: gut microbiome | host: Homo sapiens | place: Madagascar | study: EMG produced TPA metagenomics assembly of the PRJNA485056 data set...
GTACATCGTTCACCCCGCCCTCGGCGGCATCCAGATTGGTGTGCATACAGATGGCGGAAATGCCCGCCTGCACCAGCTGATAGGGCACATCGGCGGGGCACAGCCGCTTGAGCGGGTCAAAGATGACCGGGTGGTGCGCAACGATGACCGTGCACTGTTTTGCCGCAGCTTCTGCCACCACCTCCGGGGTGATGTCCAGCGTCACCAGCACCCGGCGCACCTCGCCGCCGCAGTCCACCAGCAGACCGGGGTTATCCCAGTGCTCTGCCAGTTCCGGCGGGGCAAGCCGCTGCATTACTTCGTATACCTGCTGTACCGTGGTCATTTCAGTTTCCCTCTTTCAGAATGGCATCCATCTCTGCGGCAAGCGCACTGCCGTCCGGCACGCCCAGCCGCATCCGGGGCAGCTTTGCCCGCTGCCATGCGGCATAGCCCGCACCCTCCGGCCAGCGGCCGGTGTCCCCCAGCAGGCACCGGGTAAAGGTGGGCTCTGTCACCTCGCCGGTGTACTCCGCCGCCATCACCGCGTACCAGCGGCCCGCGGCCTGCACCGGGCGGTCTGCCACAAGGGCAAAGCCGTGCTGCCACAACCAGCGGCGCAGCTCGCTGTGGCGGGTGGCAGGCACCATGACAAGGCGTGGCCCGCCCACAGCGGACACCCACGGCGCTTTTTCGATGATCTCCCAAGTGGTCTGCGCCGACACGCCCGCCAGCACGATGCTGCCCACCTCCCCGGCAGACAACACAGAAAGACCGTCGCCGAGCCGAAGCTCAGCGCGGTCCAGACAACCTGCATTTTCCAGCGTCTGTTTTGCCTTTGCCAGCGGGCCGGGGCGCAGGTCTGCCCCGATGACCTTCGGGTATCTGCCCGAAGCCGCCAGCACCGCCGTCAGCTTGCCGTGGTCGCAGCCGATGTCTGCCACCGGCTGTCCCGGGCGCACCAGCTCTGCCGCTGCGGTCAGACGCGCATCCAGTGTGGGCAGCACTCAGGCCTTCTTGGCTGCCAGATGGGTGTTCAGCTTCTCCAGCAGCTCATCGCAGTTCACGCCGTGCACTTCGCAGGCTTCCTCGATGGTCTCGCCGCGGGAAGCCGGGCAGCCCAGACAGTGCATCCCGATCTCCATAAAGTAGGGGGCGGTGCTCTGGTCCATATCCAGAATGTCGCCGATGATGGTATCGCGGGTCACCTGCTTGGGTGCGGTGTGCTGCTCCTTCTTGAGCATATTGAAAATATCAAACATGATAGCTTTTCCTTTCTGTTTTGGGTGAGATACAGTATAACCTACTGTTCCTCTATACTATACCCCAAACCGGGGCAGTTTTGCAAGAGCCTTGGGGAAATCCGCTTACTCCTCTGCCTGATAGTCCTTTTCCAGCGAGAAGCCGCGCCCGCTTACCTCGGTAACGTGGCTCACGATCATAAAGCAGGTGGGGTCGATGGCGTGGGCCAGCTTTTCCAGCCTTGGCAGCTGCCGGTTGGAGACCACGCTCAGCAGCACCGACTCCGGCTCCCGCAGATAGCCGCCCTCACCGTGCAGGATGGTCACGCCGCGGTCCAGCTGCGCAAAAATAGCGGCGCAGATCTCGTCGGACTTGGCGCTGATGATCTTTACCTCGGTACGGGTGGTGCCCAGCATGAGCACCTTATCCAGCACGACCGTGTAGATAATGGCCATCACCACGCCGTATAGGGACTGCCGCACCGGACTGAAGGCCGCCTGCGCCGCCAGAATGATAAAGTCGAAAACCATCATGGTGCTGGACACCGGCAGGTGGAACCACTTGTTCAGCACCAGCGGGGGGATGTCCATGCCGCCGGTGGAAGCACCGGCGCGGATGGTGATGCCCAGCGAGATGCCGATGCCAAAGCCCGCGAATACGGTGTTCAGCACCAGATCATCGGTCAGCACAAGATTGCCCAGCAGGCGCTCCCACAGCGCCATAAAAAAGGGACTGAGCACCGTGCTTGCCATGGTGTTCAGGGCAAAGCGGCGTCCCAGCACCCACCAGCCCAGCAGCAGCATGGCCACGTTGACCACGAACAGCACTGCGGACACCGGCAGGCCGGTGACCTTGTTGAAAGCCAGTGCGATACCGGTGGCACCGCCGGTGATCAGGCCGGAGGGCATCAGAAATAATACCACAGTCAGTGCATACATCGCGTTGCCCACCACAATGGACAGTGCGTTGAATACCTGCTGTTGTTTGCGTGTTAATTGCGTCATCTGTATCTTCCTTTGTTTATCGTTGAAGTATCTTCTACTATGATAACGAAAATATCCGCATTTATCAAGCCTTCGGCGATAAATGCGGATATTGGGGTCAATTTTTAAGGGGTCACAGGGCAGCTTCCGGCTGGGCTTCGTCCTCTTCCATCAGCCGCAGGCCGGCGGTATCGGTCACCGGCAGTGAGAACACGATGGTGCCCGCCTTGGGGTTTGCCCCCTCCATGATGGCCTTCATGATGGTGTTTTTCTGGCTGGTGCGGCTGACGATGAGCACCAACTCCTTTTCGTTCACCAGTTCCACGCCCAGAAAGGCGGCTGCGCCCTCCATGCCGGTGCCCTTTGCGTGGATCACCGTACCGCCGCCTGCACCGGCGGTGCGGGCAGCGTCCATAATGGAGCCGGTGTAGCCCTGATTTGCCACCACCAGCAGCAGTTCGTAGCGGGTATCCTTCAAGGTGCTCTCCTCCTTCCATGTAAGGGGCTGGTGCTCGGTGAGGAACATCAGCGCCCGTTTGCCGCCGATGCTGCTCAGCGGCACAATAAACGCAATGCCGGTGCCCGGCACATCGATCTGCATTTTGCGGCGCAGATCCTTCTGGATCTTCTGCCAGCTCTCTGCCGTTACCACAGCCAGCAGCACCGCCTTTTCGGTCTTTTCCAGCCCAAGGGTGGAAAGCGTCTCCTGCACCGCCGTGCCGGAGCCTACGGTGCGCATACTTACCGTTACGCCGTGGCTTTTGTACAGCTGCAAAAAGCCGTCGGTAGAGCGGCGGTCGGTGATGGTGATCATCAAAAACAAACTGCTCACGTTCTGCCTCCTTTACAGCTCGATAATGGCGTCATCCGGCAGGTCTGCAAACACGGTGGCAAGCACCGCAGCGGGCTGCGCCGTCCGTGCCTTGCGGGTGCGCAGCTGCGCCACCAGACCCATCATCTGCACGGTGATGAGCGGAGTCATGGCGACCATCGCCACCACGCCGAAAGCATCGGTGACGATGTTGCCGCCCACCGCCACGCAGGCACCCTGCGCCAGCGGCAGCAGGAAGGTTGCGGTCATGGGGCCGGAAGCCACACCGCCCGCGTCAAATGCGATGGCGGTGAACAGCTTGGGCACCACAAAGGAGATGCTGATGGCGAACACATAACCCGGCACAAGGAACCACAGGATGGAGATGCCGGTCAGCACCCGCACCATGGCAAGACCCACCGAGATGGACACGCCTGCGGAAAGTGCCAGACCCATAGCCTGCGCCGAGATAGCGCCGTCGGTCACCTCTTCCACCTGCTTGTTCAGCACATAGACCGCAGGCTCGGCCTTGACGATGAAGTAGCCGATGAGCATCCCGATGGGAATGATCACCCAGCGCATCCCGCCGCCTGTCAGCACCTGACCCAGATAGTTACCGGCGGGCATAAAGCCCACGTTTGCGCCGGTCAGAAAGAGCACAAGGCCGATATAGGTATACACAAGACCTACGCCGATACGCCCCAGCGTGCGGCGGTCCAGCCGCAGGGCGATGAGCTGAAATGCTCCGAACATCAGCACGATGGGCAGCAGCGAGCGGGCGATCTCGGCAAGATAGGTGGGCAGACCTTCCCGGAACAGCTTCCACAGCTCCACCGAGTCTGCCACCTCCGGCAGAACAGGCGGGATGTAGGTGCTGTCCGCTGCGCGGAACGCGATGCCCAGCGTCAGCACCGCCAGAATGGGGCCGATGGAACACATGGCCACCAGACCAAAGCTGTCGTCCGCCGCGTGGCGGTCGCTGCGGATGGCGGAAACGCCCACGCCCAGCGCCATGATAAAGGGCACAGTCATGGGGCCGGTGGTCACGCCGCCGGAGTCAAACGCCACGGCGAGAAACTCCTTGGGCACAAAGGCCGCCAGCAGAAAGATGAGCCCATAGAACAGCACCAGCAGCTTTGGCAGTGCAACGCCGATGAGCATACGCAGAAAGGCAAAGACCAGAAACAGGCCCACGCCCGCCGCCACCGAAAGGATCAGCGTGCCGCTGGGGATGGAGGGCACCTGATCTGCCAGCACCTGCAAGTCCGGCTCGGAGATCGTGATAAGGAAGCCCAGCAAAAAGCCGAGCACGAGGATGAGGGGCAGCTTGCGGCTGCGGGTGATAACTGCACCCACCCGCTCGCCCATGGGGGTCATGCTCATCTCTGCACCCAGAGTAAAAAACATGATGCCCACCACGATCATGGCAGCGCCCAGCAAAAAGCACAGCAGGATGCTGGGCGACACCGGTGCTACCGTAAAGCAGAGCACCAGCACAATGGCCACAATGGGCAGCACCGCCTGCAGCGCTTCCAAAAGCTTTTCCCGCAGCTTGGGGAGCGATCGTCTGAGAATGATGTCCACCGCCTTTCGTCTGTATCCTGTTTGTACACTTTTGTGCAAGATATATTTATAGTATACGGATTCCGGGGGATGCCGTCAACCGGCAGAAGGAAAAAACTTGAGCATATTCCATAAATTGTAAAAGGTTTCGCCATGAAAAAAGAGGTTTTGAAAAGCCTGCGGCTTTTCAAAACCTCTTTTTTTAATATCTTTACGCCTTTTTCGGCTTCAGCCAGCCGTCCACGGCGACTACCAGCGCCTTGCCCCGGCGGCCCAGCAGACGGGGCAGCAGCACACGTGCCATGGCCCATACGCCCGCAAAGTTGTACAGGATGATAACCAGCGTGATCAGCCCCGTCCACAGCCCGTACAGCGGCGGCTCTGCCAGCAGCACAAAGGCTTCAAACACCAGCACGGCGGCGTTTGCCAGCACCCGCGCCGGGTGGACGTGCATCCCGATCATGCGGCGGGCATCCACGGCGCGCAGGGTGAACACCAGCGCAAGGCCAAGGAAGGACGCATAGGTCGCGCCCACAGGCCCCCACCACTTGATAAAGAAGTAGTTCATGATGCAGTTGCTGACAGCGCCCGCCATCATGGTGACCATGCTGCGCTGCGACTTTTTGGTGACCACATAGACGCTGTTCATGAACTGGTTAAAGCAGCTGCAGGTGGAAGCCAGCACGAGGAACGGCACAAAGTGCCATGCGTAGTAATAGTTGGACTTCATGACGTGCATCACCGGGCGGCACAGCCAGATAATGCCCGCCGCGCAGCAGAACAGCACGCTGGAATAGGTGCGGAAGATCTGGGTAAAGAACCGGGCGCGCCCTTCCTCCTCGGTGACAGCGGAAAGCTGCCACGCATCGTAGAAGATCAGACCCAGCGTGGTCAGGATGGTGGGCAGGAAGTAGCCGGTGGAAAGCAGGCCGCTCCATGCGTTGCCGGTGCGCCCGTCCAGTCCCTCGCACATCTCGCGTACGAAGAACAGGTCGGAAGCGTTGATGATCCAGAAGCTGATCTGCGCCGGGATCATGGGCAGCGAGAAGTTGAGCATCTGCCGCCACAGCTTTTTGTTGACGCCCTTCAGCTCCACATAGTTCCACAGCTTGCCGGTGAACAGCAAGAACAGCACGCTGGTCAGGTCGCCGCTGATGATGGCCAGCAGGTAGCCGTTGGCGCCCCACTTGAAGCCCACCAGATACAGCACATAGAAGGCCATGGTAGCCACGGTGCACAGCACGCCGTCCACTGCCACCAGCTTGTTCCACTGGCGGCTGCGCACAAACTGGGTGCACAGGGTGCGCAGGCAGCTCATGAGCACATAAATGTAGATCAGCAGACCGTACTGCGCCATATCCGGCAAAAACTGGGTGACCGGCCAGCACAGCACCAGTATGCCAAAGCCGCCCAGAATGGTGAGCAGGCCGTTGGTGAACACCTGTTTTTCGCTGTTGCCCTTGTCCAGACCAAAGCGGATGATGGCGTTGGACATTCCCATAGACACAAAGGGGATGAGCAGATTGGCGTACTGGCTCAAAATCTTGGACAGACCCAGATCCGAGATCTCCGCCATGGCGTAGGTCAGAAAAGGCTGTACGATCAGGGTGAGCAGCTTGGACGAAAAGCTGGAGATTGCAAAGATCAGGGTATTGCCGGCAAGTTTGGAATATTTATCGCCGGTCTTTTTTTCGTTTTCCAAGGGAACTTCCCTCCGTTTTTACGATAGATTATTTTTTCAGCAGCTCCCGCCGGGCCTTCCAGTCCGGCAGCAGCTTTTCCACCTCTGCCCAGAAGGCCGGGCTGTGGTTCAACTGCAAAAAGTGGCAGTACTCGTGTACTACCACATAGATCTGCGCCGCAGGGGGCTGGTTATACAGCTGCAAAGCAAGGGTGATCTGCCGCTTGCCCGGGCAGCACACGCCCCAGCGGCTGGTCATGCTGCGCACTTTCAGGACAGGCTTCTGCCCGCCCAGCACCCCGGCAAAGGCCGGGTAGACCTTATCGCTCATGGCGGTAAAGTAGGCCAGCGCCGTGGCCTTGTCCGGCAGGTCAGCGTTATCCTTGTTCCGCTTGATAATGTTCTTCACCCGGGTATCCCGGATCCACTGGGCGTTTTGCAGCACAAAACGGTCAGCCTGTTCCAGACTGGCCGTCAAAGGGATGCTTACCATCACGGTGCCGTTGTCCCGCACCCGCAGATGCAGCTGCTTTACCTTTTTGCGCACCAGTTCGTACTGGATACCCTCCACGCTGCGCAGCTGGGCGCACGGCTTTGCCGCCACCTCAGGCCTTGCTCCGCATCAGGCGGCCAAGGGGCAGCTGTGCCAGCACCACGGCGGCAAACAGCAGCACGCAGCCGGAGGATTCCCGGAAGGAAAGGTTCTGGTGCAGCAGCAGCCAGCCACCCAAGGCGCTGAATACGCTTTCCAGACACATGATCAGGCTGGCAACGGCGGGGTTCAGGTCCCGCTGACCTAAGATCTGCAGGGTGTAGGCCACGCCGCTGGACATGATGCCACAGTACAAGATGGGCCCGGCGAAGGTGACAAACTCTGCCATGGCAGGCTGCTCGAACAAAAACGCCGCCACGGTGCTTTCCACCGACACCACAAAAAACTCCACAAGGCTCAGGCGCACGCCGTCCATCTGCGGGGAAAAATGATCCACCGCCATGATCTGGAAGCTGAACAGCACCGCACACAAAAGCAGCAGCCAGTCGCTGCTCTGGATGCTTCCAAAGCCGTCCTTCATGCACAGCAGGTACAGCCCCATCACAGCAATAGCCATGCTCACCCACAGCTGCGCGCTGCCCTTACGCCCCAGAAACAGGCCGAACACCGGCACCAGCACCACATACATGGCGGTCAGGAAGCCCGCCTTTGCGGTGGAGGGGTCCAGCGTGATGCCCAGCTGCTGCGCTGCGCTGGCCAAAAACAGCAGCGTGCCGCACATAAGCCCGGCTTTCAGCAGCAGCTTGTGCTCTGCCGCCGTTTTGGGCTTGCCGTCCGGTTTGCCCTGCCGGTGGTGCAAGGCGTCAAACGCCTTGACCGTGGGCAGCAGCACCAGAACCGCCATCCAGCTGCGCCCCGCCAGAAAGGAGAACGCGCCCATGCCGGACCCGGCGCTCTGCGCCACAAAGGCTGTGCCCCAGATCATGGCGCACAGCATCAGCAGCATTGAATTTTTCGTCTGGTTCGTCATCCGGCAATGCCCTCCACCTTCATCAGGCCGTACAGGTAGTACCGGCTGGAATCATAGGAGATGGTCACGCGGTACTGCGCCGCCGGGTCCAGCCCGGAAATGGTGCAGCGGTAGTCGGTGCCATCGGTTTTGACGTAGTAGGTGCTGTCCGGCACATACGCTGCGCCGCCGTCCACCTTTTTCCACAGTGCCACCTTGAACTTCTGGGTGCCCTCGGCGGTACCGCAGGCCATAATGTTCAAACTGCCGCCCGGCACGGTAAAGTAGCCGGTGTTGCGGCTCCAGATGCCGTTGAACACCGCGTACAGACAGCCGTCTGCGGTGGCGGTGGCATACTTTGCCGAGGCATCCGCAATGCCCTGAATGATCAGCGGGTCGGCGGTGGCTTCTGCCCAGCGGGTGGTGTCTTCCTCCTGCACTTCCTCGGAGTGGCCTGTCACCTTCTGCGCCACCTTTTTCAGGGTCTCCTTGCAGCCGGTCAGGCTAAGCACCATCACCGCCGCCAGCAGCAGTGCCAAAAGCTGTTTTTTCATCTTCATAGCTTTCCTCATAGAAACAAAGAAACTTTTCTTTTTCGTGCGTCTCTGCCAACGGGCAGATACAAGTTAAGTATACCGCATTTTGCCGCTCTGCACAAGATATCTGTGTTTATTTTGTGCGGTTTGCCGCCTGTTTCTGCACGAATTTTCACTTATTCAGCGCCCGCAGCGCCGCGCACTCGGCCCCGGCCAGCGCGGGAGCCTCCGGCCCGAACAGACTGCCATAGCGGTACAGCGCCCAGCCGCCCGCCGCCTGCTGCCGCAGGTCCTCCACCTGTGCCGCCAGCGCACTGCCGGTGCTCCAGCCGGACACGCTGTCCGGGTTCGCACCGCCGTCCCCGGTGCCCACCCGGTACGCCCCCAGCCCGAAGTACAGTGCCACATCCCCCGCCCGTGGGTAGGCAAGCCACGCCGGAACGATGTTTTCAAAGGCAAAGCGGGTGCTGCCGGAGTGCAGGGTAAAGCCGTAACCCCAGTACACCTGCGGGCAGAGGTAGTCGATGACCTTCTCCTCCCCGCCCGCCGCCAGCCATGCGGTCACATCGCTGTACTGCTGGTCAAGGTCGTTGTCCGGGTTGCCCTGCGGGCTGATGCCGAACCGCAGGGTCGGGTCTGCCGCCTTTACGGTGCGGTACACTTTCGCCACCAGCGCGGTAACGTTCTGTCGCCGCCACGCGGCAAGGTCGGCTGCGCCGCTTGCCGCAAACTGCACCGCGTCCACGGCGGCATCGGTGGTGGGGTAAAAGTAATCGTCAAAGTGGATGCCGTCCACCGGGTAGTTCTGCAAAAGCTCTGCCACCCCCTGCACCACATAGTCTGCGGCGGCAGGCACGGCGGGGTTCAGGTACAGCCCCTCTCCGGCGGTGCACAGCCAGTCCGGGTGGGTGTTTGCCAGATTATTCTCTGCCAGATTCGGCGGCATCGCCGCCGAGGAGCGCAGACGGTAGGGGTTGACCCACGCTTCCACCCCGATGCCCCGGCGGTGCGCCTCGGTAAGAAAGACATCCAGCGGGTCAAAGCCGGGGTCTTTGCCCTGCACCCCGGTGCACAGATGGCTCCACGGGAACAGGCTGCTGCGGTACAGCGCGTCCCCGAAGGGGCGCACCTGCGCCAGCACGGTGTTCAGTCCCAGCCCGGCGCAATTATCCAGCATCTGCGCTGCCCCGGCGCGGAAGGTGTCCTCGGTGGAAAAATCCAGCAGCGCCCAGTCCAGATAGCTCACCCACACCGCCCGCCACTCCCCGGCGGGCAGGGCAGGGTTGGGTGCCGGGGGCGTATCCTGCCCGGAGACGGAAGTGTTTTCCGCGTTGCCCTTTTGCCGCAGATACCACCCCGCCAACCCGCAGGCCGCTGCGCCCGCCCCGGTCAGAAAGGCTCTGCGCCCAAAGCGGCGTTTTGCCTTGGCTTTAGACGTCCTGCGGCGCTGGGTCACAGGGTCTCCTCCTGCGTCTTATAAAGGGTAAGCCCCGCCCAGCCCCGGGCACAGGTCAGCAGCACGAACAGGATATTCGTCCAGAAGGCAAGGCCGCTCATGCCCGCGTACTTGGTCAGCATCCAGAACACCAGCCGCAGCACCTCGGCGGCGCTCACCAGCTGCAGCTGCCGCTGGATGGGTCTGCCGCGCTCATACTCCGTTGCCAGCAAAGCAGGCCACACCAGCGCCGAGCAGATATCCCCCGCCCAGCCGCTGGCACCCAGCTTGCTGAGCATCAGCACCACGAACACGCCGGTGTAGTTGCGCTTTTCCTTTGCCGGTGCGCCCTTTTGTGCCGCCAGAAATAGCACCGCGATGCCGGTAAGGCAGAACACGATCATTTCCAGCCCGGAAAAATCCATCCCGCCCAGCACGGCAAAGCCGCCCAGCATGGACACCGCCGCTGCAGCCAGCAAAAAGAAATACCATGTCTTGCGTGTAAATTTAAGCTTCATGAAGCCCTCCCCCGGGCGTTTGTACCCGGCTTGCAGAAAAATTTAAAAAAGAATTGTAAATATTATAGCACAAACCCCCGCAGGTTGTGTTACAATAAGGAAAACTCTTTTGGGGAGGGTCTTTCCATGAACGCTGTCGTTTCCGTCTGTCTTTTAGCCTGTGCGCTGGGCATCATCGTGTATCTGCTCTCCCGGCGGGAGACAAACCGCCGCAGCCAGTACGGCCCCGCCGGCCTGTCCGAGTTCCGCACTAGCCTTGCGCTGGACGAGTGCTTTGACCGTCTGGACACCCACAGCGGCACCGACCTCTTTGCCTACGAGTGCCGCCGGGAGAACGACGGCGGCTTTATGCTGCACCTGACGCTGCACCAGCCCAGCCAGCAGCCGCTGGACACTTTGTACACCCTGCGGCTGGACCCCGGCCGCCAGACCGTGGTAACTTTGATCTTTATCCGGGAGGCCTTTGGCTACAAAGAGCCGCTGTTCCCGCCCGCCATGCTGGACGAATTTATGCTGCAAAAGCTGGATGCCCACCGCACCAAATGATTTTTGCGGAAAATGCTTTCCTTTTTGCGCAGTTTTTGTTATACTAGTGCGTGTTGCAGCAATGCAGCGCCCCTGCGGGCCAGTAGCTCAGCTGGTCAGAGCTGGCGGCTCATAACCGCTTGGTCGCGGGTTCAAGTCCTGCCTGGCCCATAGAAAAAAAGACACCCTTTCGGGTGTCTTTTTTTGTATTTCAGGCGCTTTTACTCCCCATCCTCTGCGGGCAGCTGGTTCCACAGGCGGTAGTAGACGCCCTGCTTTTCCAGCAGCTGGGCGTGGGTGCCCTGTTCCACGATGCCCTCCTCGCCCAGCACAAGGATGCGGTCGTAGTCCTTGATGGTGGTCAGACGGTGGGCGATGGTCAGGGTGGTGCGGCCGTGCGCCAGCTTTTCAAGGCTCTGTCCCACAAGGATCTCGCTCTCGTTGTCCAGTGCGCTGGTGGCTTCGTCCAGAATCAGGATGGGCGGGTTCTTCAAAAACACCCGGGCAATGGCGATGCGCTGCTTCTGTCCGCCGGACAGCTTGACGCCGCGCTCACCCACATAGGTGTCGTAGCCGTCCTTCAGCGCAAGGATAAACTTTTCCGCGCCCGCCAGTCGGGCGGCGGCTTCGATCTCCTGCCGGGTGGCACCGGGCTTGCCGTAGGCGATGTTCTGCGCCACCGTGCCGCTGAACAGGTACACGTCCTGCTGCACGATGCCGATATCCTGCCGCAGGCTCTTCAGGGTGACCCGGCGGATATCCTGCCCGTCAATGAGGATGCGGCCGCTGGTCACCTCGTAAAAGCGGGGGATCAGGTTGCACAGGGTAGTTTTGCCGCCGCCGGAGGCACCCACCAGCGCCAGACGCTCCCCGGCGCGGATGTCCAGACTGACGTCATGCAGCACCTTGTTGTGGTCGTCCGGGTACTCAAAGCACACCTTCTCGAACCGGATCTCGCCGGGGCCGGGCTGCAATGGCACTGCGTCCGGGGCGTCCTTGATGGCCACCGGGGTGTCCATGATCTCGGCAAAGCGCTCGATGCCGGTCATGCCGCGCTGGAACTGCTCGGCAAACTCCACGATGCGCCGGATGGTGGCGATGAGGGTGGTGACGTAGAGCATATAGGCCACAAGGTCGCCGGCGGTGATCTTGCCGTACACCAGCGACAGGCCGCCTGCCAGAATGACCACCAGATACATCAGGCCGTCAAACAGGCGGGTGGAGGTGTTGAACGCGCCCATGGCGTAATAGCCAAGGGTCTTGATCTGCTCAAAGGCGCGGTTGCCCTTGGCAAACTTTTCCCGTTCCTCGTCCTCGGCGGCAAAGGCCTTGACCACGCCCTGTCCCAGCAGGCTGTCCTCGATGGTGGAGTTCAGCTCGCCGATCTGGACACGCTGCTGACGGAACCGCGCTCGCAGACGGCCGTTCAGGTACACCGATACCACGCCCATCAGCGGCACACAGGCAAACACTGCCAAGGTCAGCGGGATGCTGGCGCGGCACAGGATGACAAAGGATGCCACGATCTTGATGCCCGCAATGAAAAACTCCTCCGGGCAGTGGTGGGCGAACTCGGTCACGTCAAACAGGTCGTTGGTGATGCGCCCCATGATGGTGCCCACCTTGGTGTTGTTGTAGTAGGTGTGATCCAGCTGCAGCAGATGGTCAAAGGCATCCCGGCGCATATCCGTCTCGATATGCACGCCCATGATGTGGCCGATGCTGGACATATAGTAGCTGGCTGCGCCGTCGATGATGCGCAGCACAAAGTAGAGCGCCGCCAGTTTCAGCACGATGCCCGCCGTCAGGGTGATGCCCACTCCCATGGCAGAGTTGGTGATGATGCTCATGATCTTGGGCAGCACGATATCGCACAGGGTCGTCAGCGCTGCGCAGAACAGATCAAGGCACAGCACCATCTTATAGTTTGCCAGATACGGCAGAAAACGCCGGATCAGCGCACCGCTGCTTGCGTGGTGCGCCCCGGGGTCGTTGGTCTTAGTTTTCGGCATGGTTCCTCCGTTATTATCGTTACTTTTTACTGTAATCCCGCTCGCCATAGATGGCGGTACCGATGCGCACAAGGGTAGCGCCCTCGCGGATGGCGTTTTCAAAATCGCCGCTCATGCCCATGGAAAGGGTCTGCATCTCCACGTTGCGGTAGCCCCGCTCCCCTGCCCGGACGAACAGCTGATACACCTGTGCCAGATACCGGCGGTTCTGGGCGTCGTCATCGTTCACGGGCGGGATCGCCATCAGTCCCTTGACCCGGATATGCTGTTGTGCGGCGGCGGTGTCCAGCAGCGGCCAGAGAAGTTCCGGCGCAGCACCGGTTTTGCTCTCCTCCCCGCCGATGTTCACTTCCAGCAGGATATCCTGCACGATACCGGCCTTGGCGGCTTCCTTCTCAATGGCCAGCAGCAGGTGCTCACTGTCCACGCTCTGGATCAGCCTTGCCCGCCCCAGCACCTTTTTGATCTTATTGGTCTGCAAGTGGCCGATAAAATGGCTGGGCTTGCCGCAGTAAGCTCCGGCATCGTAATTTGCGCACAGCTCCTGCACATGGTTCTCGCCGAACACATCAATAGGCAGGGCTGCACTGGCTGCAATGGTCTGCGCCGTGCGGGTCTTGCAGGCAGCGCACAGCTGCACCGCTGCCGGGTCGCGCCCGGCTTCCCGGGCGGCGGCTTCCATCTTTTCCCGGATCTCTGCCACGGCCTGCCGCATCTCTTCCAAATTCTTTTCTGCCATCTGACTCAGTCCTCCTCGGTATAGCGGGCACGCTCGCCGCCGATCAGCTTCGGGCGGGTGTAGGCACACAGAATGTTTGCTTCGCCGATCTTAGCAAGGCTCAGCCGCACCGGCACTGCCACCCGCTTCAGATGCATCCCGATCAGGGTGCCGCCGATATCCATGCCTGCGTTGGCGCGGATCTCCTCCACCGCCACCGGGTCTTTGAAGTTCTTCCAGCAGGTGGTCGCCCAGCTGCCGCCCGCATGGGGACGGGGCACAACGCACACTTCCTCCCAGCCGTACTTCTCTGCGGCTTCCCGCTCAAGGATGATGGCGCGGTTCAGGTGCTCGCAGCACTGGGCTGCCAGCCAGATGCCTTTTTCCGCCAGCACCGGCGCAGCGCCCGCGTACAGCGCCCGGGCAGCTTCCAAGCTGGAATCCTTGCCGATGTGGCCGCCCACCATCTCACTGGAAGAGCAGCCCACCACGAGCACATCTCCCTTTTTCAGCTTTGCCGCAGCCACCAGTTCGGTCATGGCCTGCCGCGCTTCGGTCTCGATCTGTTTTGCAAATGCTTCGGTCATACAAAAACACCTCGCTTATCGGTTTGCAGCCAGCAGACTGTCCGCCCCTGCTGCACCGAAATATACTTTACTTTCCACCGGGCACACCGCCGCGCAGCTGTCCTGCGCAAGGCCGGTAAAGGTCTGCTCCCAAGCCCCGGTGGCAAGGCTCACTGCTTCGGCGCAGGGGGCGTCTGCCGTGCGCCGGAACAGCCGCTCCTGCGTATTCTGTCCCGCCCGCAGGGCGATGCCCCGCAGCAGGGTGCTGTCCGCGTTCTTTTCCAGCCAGCTGCTGCGCGCCCAGCGGTAGCTGATGTACAGCGTGCCGTCCGTGTCCGCAGCCAGCGCACCGGGATAGCCCGGCAGACCGGCAAAAGCGGCGGTGCAGCCCCGTCCCCCGGCGGTCAGCTCCCGGGCGTCGGCATCCACCGCCCAGATGCAGCGGCTGCCAAGGTCGGAGACATACAGCGTGCCGCCGTCCGGGCTGAGCGCCAGCCCGGCAGCGCCTGCTACCTCGCCCAGCACCTTTTCCACCGTGCGGGCGGCTGGGTCATACACATATACACAGCCGGTGGCGGTGTGCGCCAGCAACTCGGTGCGCAGGGCGCTTTCCAGCCCGTTCTCCGCGCCTGCCGCCGCAGCCACCGCAAAATACACCTTGCCCGCCGGGCTTACCTCCACGGCAGATACTGCCCCCAGCGGCGCACCGTCCAGCTGGGTGACCACCTGCTCCACCGCTGCGCCCCAGCTGTCGTGCTTGGCGCGGCACAAGGTACCCCCGGCGGTGGTCAGCTGGGTCAGCCACACATCCCCGGCGGCGTCAAAGGCAAAGCCGGTCAGTTCGCCCTCCACGTTCAGGATGGCGGCAGCGTGCCCGCCATCGGTGCGCACAAGGTCGCTGGTGCGCTTTTTCAGGGCGGCACCGTTCCATGCAGCGGCATACAAAAGGCCGTCCTTTGCGCGGATGCAGTCCACGCCCTGATACTCCCCCAGCTCCAGCCGGTCTTTCCGGTCGGTGGAAACCGCCGTCTGCATCGCGCCCGTCTCCTGCCGGAGGTCGGGTGCTTTATAGGTCTGCGGCGGGGTGTCGATGGGACGGAAGCCCAGCGCATACACCAGCACCAGCAAAATGCCCACCCCGAACACCGTGCTGGCGGTGCGGAACCGCTTGAGCATGGCGTCCCGCTCGGCGGCCATCTGGGCGGCATACTCTGCCCGGCGGCGCGCCGCCATGGCGTTGGCGCGGTTGGCGCGCCGCATCCACCGGTCCACAAACAACGCCACCCGCGGCCCCACCGTGAGGGACGCAATGGCAAGTATGAGCAAAAATTCGATCAGTCCGATTCGCATAAGTGCTTTTCCTTATCTCTGAAAAACCTGCGGACAGCGCACTGTCCTTTATCGCTAAAGTATAGCATTCCTGCGCAAAAAGGGCAAGCGGGGTGTGCCTATCAAACAATAAAGCATCTGCAACATTCGCTTCTGAGTTTTCAGAGAAACAGCGAATTTTTATTGCAGATGCTCATATTTTTTAGCGTGCTCGCCCTCTCAGCCTCGCTTTGCTCGGCAGCTCTCCCAAAGGGAGAGCCTTTGGCAGTCC
>ERZ1035051.435-NODE-435-length-15516-cov-7.385033_pt1 | contig 15516 bp, 9 predicted proteins | sample MGYA00520586_ERZ1035051 | MGnify/ENA primary metagenome ERZ1035051 (study PRJEB33766, sample SAMN09781692) | gut metagenome | biome: gut microbiome | host: Homo sapiens | place: Madagascar | study: EMG produced TPA metagenomics assembly of the PRJNA485056 data set...
AGGGCTTGTTAGGGACTTACACCCATTAGAATAAGCTCATGCCGAGCATACCAATAAAAGTCCCCGGCACGGAATCGCGTCGGGGACGGTTTTTGTGTAAATAGACAACTCTATGCTAACTGCAAAGAGCTAATGCGTTGTCCAATCTCCTGGACGGCACGATTGAAAATATCTTTCTGCTCGGAATTGAGCGTGTAAACACGACCACGAACCTCCGAGCCATTGAGACGCTGAGAGAGCCATGCTGCGCTTTTACCGAAGTAATTCTGAGCGATGTATCGAAGTGGAAGCAACTTATAATCTTTCTCAGCAAGCTGCTCACGCAAAGTGGCCACCTCCAGCTTCAGGTTTGCGACTCTATCGACAACCACCTCACTAATATATTTCTTATCCTCCTCTGTAGCATTTGCGCTGAGATAGCGATGAATCTCGTCTCTGCGTTCTTTGCTCTTGGCATCCTGCTTGCTAGCCAATGCCATGTACTCTGCCATTAATTCTTTAACATTCTCCATATTCTTATATTTATATTGTTTAAAGAACCTTCCCCGTAGGGGAGGACTTTTTTAGTTTTTTCTTTGCTTGTAGAGATTAGAAAGGTCTGCGAGTCTCAAATCAATCTGTCTCTCATAATCGAAGACCAAGTCTTTCAGTTCGAGAAGAGCCTTGATTTCGTCTTCCTTTCTTTTAATTTCTTGCTCTAACTCTTTTTGTGTCATACGCTTAAAATTTAATTGTAAAACATCTAGTTATCTATTCACGATGCAAAGGTACATAAAAATCTTTTAATAACTAGATAAAACATAAACTTTCTTTTATGTTTAACTCATTTTTAACATTTAGGTACGAAAAAAGCCAGTAAAATAATTGTAATCCCTACCCTCATTCGTAAACTTTTATCACAAAAAACGAGGATTTTATAACAACTTAAAAAAAATCCTCACCAATACGAAAGAAAATTCGTAAAAACTTGTCAGTTTATCAAAAATTTAATATATCTTTGCACCAAGTATCAGTTTTTAAACCTTGAAGTTTATCTAAGCAGGCACTAATATAGGTGCAAAAACTGGTAAATGCAAGCTGACTATATACATTATAAATAGCAGCTTACAACGGAATTAAGAAATGAAAAGCCTGCAAGAACGAACAGAACAAAGTATGGCAAAAAATCTAAAGGTAGGTATGCTCGTATGCGCCTCTATCCTGGCTGCAAATGCTGCATACGCTAACTACCCATCATCTAATGAGCTACTGACTGTTACACAACAAACAGGAAAGATTAAGGGAACCATCGTCGATTCCAAAACAGGAGAACCTGTCATTGGAGCAAGTGTGAAAGTAAAAGGCACCAAACTGGCTGCCGTAACCGACCTGAATGGTGAGTTTGAACTCAATACCCACGCCAACGCTACCCTACAGATTTCGTATGTCGGATTCAAGGAGACTGAGGTGAAAGCCAGCAACGGCATGAAGATCTCACTGGAGGAAGACACCGAGTCGCTCGAAGAGGTTGTCGTTGTGGGATACGGCACTCAGAAGAAAGAGAGCCTCACTGGTGCCATGGCAAATATCAAGGGAGAAAAACTGAAAGACATCACATCTGCCACCGTTGAAAACATGCTCAACGGCAAGGTTTCGGGTGTGTATGTAGCTCCTGGTTCTGGTCGTCCTGGCTCTACGGGAGCCATTATTATCCGTGGACAGACTTCCATCAATGGTGCCACTGCTCCTCTCTGGGTTGTGGATGGAGTCATTGTGGGCAACAGTGCCGGCGACCTCAACCCTGACGACATCGAGACGATGACCGTATTGAAGGATGCAGCCTCAACAGCCATCTATGGTTCAGAGGGTGCCAACGGCGTCGTTGTCGTCACCACCAAGCAAGCCAAGCACGAAAAGATGTCTATCTCCCTGTCTGCCAAGGCCGGTCTGAGCACTTTGAACCGTGGCAACCTGGAGATGATGGACGGTGCGGAATTCTACGACTACTATAAGTCGTTCCAGAATGTGGAGTCAGTGAACTTCCCACGCTGGAACGAAGACCTGAGAAACTCCAACTTCGACTGGTTCAAGCTTGCCAAGAAGACCGGTTCCACCCAGGACTATAACCTGACCCTGAATGGTGGAAGCCAGAACATACAGTCAATGTTCACCCTGGGCTATTTCAAGGAAGAAGGTGCCGTCAAGGGTTATGACATGAACCGCTACAGCACCCGTATCAAGGTGGTTTACAAGCCTTACGAGTGGCTCACCATCAAGCCGAACATCAGCGGTTCACGCACCAACGACAAGGACAAGCAGTATAGCGTGGGCGCCATGTATTCCATGATGCCATGGGATAGCCCTTACGATGAGAACGGCAACCTGGTGCCAAACTACTATGACGGATGGGTGAACTCCAAGGCAACCAACTATCTGAACGACCTTGCCGCAGGCAACTACTCAACAAGTACCACCTACGACCTGGCTGGCGGATTGGATTTCGACATCAAGATAGCTCCTTGGCTCACATTCTCATCTGTCAACAACTATAGTTACTACAACAGCCAGACTCACGGCTACTACGATCCGAAGTCTAGTTCAGGCGAGGGAGTGAATGGCCGCACCACAGAGTACAACTATGTATCTACCCGCCGCTATACCAACCAGTTGCTCCGTTTCAAGAAGAGCTGGGGCAAGCACAACATCAACGCTTTGCTCGCCTACGAGTTCAACGACTATGAAATGAAGTATACCGATGTGTATGCCACAGGATTCATCTCAGGATTCGAAGACTTCATGACAGCTGCCAAGCCGGAGATGGCCAACGGTTACCGCACGGCATGGGCAAAGCAGTCTTACTTCACACAGTGGCGTTACGACTACGACAGCCGCTACTACGGAGAGCTCTCATTGCGCCGTGACGGCCGTTCCAACTTCGGTTCCAACAACCGCTATGGTAACTTCTTCTCCGTAAGTGGAGCATGGAACATCAACAACGAGTCATGGTTCAAGGCAGACTGGGTAGACCAGCTCAAGCTGCGCGCCGCCTTCGGTTCTGTTGGTAATGTGCCTACCTCCCTCTATCCATCCTACTCTCTCTACTCAGTGGGTGCCACCTATAATGAGAATCCAGGTGCGCTCATCTCTCAGATAGGAAACAAGGACCTGACATGGGAGAAGACCTATACCACAGGCGTGGGTGTGGATGCCTCCTTCTGGCAGAACCGCCTGCATGCCACCCTCGACTACTACATCAAGAACACCAGCAACATCCTCTACCAGGTGCCTGTAACGGGACTGGTGGGCGTGACATCCATCTGGAAGAACATCGGCAAGATGCGCAACACCGGTATCGAGCTCACCGTTGGCGGAGACATCATCCGCACAAAGGACCTGACATGGAATGTTACAGCCAACATCTCCCACAACAGCAACGAACTGAGAGACCTCTACAAGCAGCGTGATGCCAACGGCAACTATGTAGTGAAGCCAGTGCTGATCAGCGACGGTACATCGATTGCAGGTACAGCACAGCGCATCCTTGAGATTGGCGAGCCTGTAGACACCTATTATATGAAGGAATGGGCTGGCGTTAACCCAGAGGACGGTAAGCCACAGTGGTATATGGACGATGCGAATGGCAACAAGGTGGTAACCGACAGCTATTCCAAGGCTTCATACTACAAGTGTGGCAAGGCATCTCCTGATGTATATGGCAGCTTCTCCACCTCTCTGTTCTACAAGAACTTCGACCTGCAGGCAAACTTCGGTTATTCACTTGGCGGCCAGATCTACAGCTACTACCGCCAGGAGTTCGACTCCGACGGAGCCTATGCCGGCGACCGCAACCAGATGAAGCTGCAGAAGGGCTGGAGCCGCTGGGAGAAGCCAGGCGACATCGCCACTCACCCACGTGCCATGTACAACAACCAGGACAAGGGTAACCTGGCATCATCACGCTATCTGGAAAGCTCAGACTACCTGAAGTTGCGCTCACTCACCCTGGGTTACAACTTCGATTTGAAGAAGTATGGCATCCAGACCCTGCGCCTCTCTGTATCAGGCGAGAACCTGTTTACCATCACCGACTATTCTGGCGTTGACCCAGAGTTGCCAGCAGGCACCAACGACAAGGGAGTGCTGAGCGTAACCAACACTGGAGGCATCTCAGTTTATCCAGCCGTACGCAAGTTTATGCTTGGTGTTAACTTAACATTCTAAATTCTTGACAACAATGAAAATGAATAAAAGTATATTGATGCTCATGCTTGGCGCAACCCTCCTGGGTTCTTGCGACATTGAGCGTTTCCCGACCTACAGCATGTCGGACGAACAGATAAAGAACAATCCTGCGAGCAACCTCGATGCCTTGCTCAACGGTATGTATGCTCAGCTCAAGAGCTGGTCTGACCCTATGCACCGTTGCGGAGAGTATGCAGGTGACAACATGGTGATCCGTGGTTCTTCAACCGATGCCTTCTTCGAGTTCATCACCTATTCACGCACGCCGAACAACTATCGTCTGCAGAGCTTCTGGGACTCAGGCTACAAGGCCATCGCACAGGCTTCCAACATCATCAACATGATAAATGAGGGACAAAGCACCGAAATCGACAACTCACTCGGCGAATGCTACTACGTGCGTGGCATGATGTATTTCTACCTCTGCCGTGCCTACGGTCGACCTTACTACCAGGCAGCGGAGAAGAACCTGGGTGTGCCTATCGTAAACGGAACCCCAGACAACATCCTCGACCTGCAGCTCGGCGACCGTGCCACCGTGCAGCAGACCTACGAGCAGGCCATCAACGACCTGAAGAAGGCAGAGCAGCTGCTCAGTACGAACCGTGGTCCAGCCTACGCATCAAAGGCTGCAGCCCAGGCGATGCTCTCACGCATCTATCTCTATATGAGCGGCACCTACGAGAACCCTAACCGGGAGTATGCACAGCTCGCCGTTGACTATTCCAACAAGGTAATCGAAAACAGCGACTACTCTCTGCTTCCACGCGAGGAGTTCATGAAGTACAACACCATCGTTCCTGAGAACAACCCGGAGGACATCTTCGTGGTGAAGCGTGTGGCTTCTGAATACTCAGGCTATGACCACTACTATGGAATCGGCGGTATGTATTCCAACATCGGTGGCATGGGATGGGGCGAAATGTACGCCAGCGAGAAATACATCGACCTGCTCAACGAGACGGGCCGCAACGACTGGCGTCCTGCATCAAAGAAGATCGTAGATGCACGTGCCAACTTCATCGAGCCTACATACACCGAAGACAACAAGGAAGTGTTCCGCTTCGTATATGTGGGCAGCGACGGCAACAAGCACTATGCCCAGTTCGACACCAAGCACAATGGCGACAAGGTATCCTGCACCGACAAGAACGGCAACTCCTACGACCTCACTCTGGTCAGTGCCGACGACGAGTACTATACCATCAACTATAATGGCACAGAGTATCAGGGCATGCTCGACAACTACATCACCGTGAACCGTGAGTATCCACAGTTCTACATCGTGAAATGTTCGCGCGAGGGTGAGGACTCTCAGCTTCACTCACCGGTCATCAGCCGTCTGGGCGAGATCTACCTCAACCGTGCAGAGGCATACGCCAAGCTCGGCGAGTATGACAAGGCGCTCACCGACCTGAACACCATCCGCAACCGCTCCATCGTAAACGGTGGTTATCCAGCAGGTAAGCTCAATGCCGACAACGCCTTCGAACTGATTGACAAGGAGCGCCAGCTGGAACTTGCCTACCAGGCAGAACGCAGCTATGACGTGTTCCGCAACGGTCACTCGCTGACACGCGACTACCCAGGTCCTCACAACCAGCACGAGGAGGTGAAGGCATCTGACTATCGCGTAACATATTATATCCCTCAGAATGCCATCAACGCATATCCTGGCACTCTTACCCAGAACCCTACCGACAACAGCGGTGTGATTCTGAAGTAACCCACTGAAGGGATAACAGAAAACATCTGTTTCAAATAAAACGAAATGAATAACATCTATAGAAAAATGTACGTTGGCAATGCATTGGCTGTGGCTGTAAGCCTGCCAATGGTTGCCAACGCTACCAACGAAACTCCGTCTGCTTCGACAGCCATCACAGCACAGGCTGCTCAGGCAGACGGCGTGCAGATTCTCAGAATCAACCCGACAACCGTAGAACTCTGCTTCGCCAACCACCGCAGAGTGGCAGTTGACTTCTACGGCGAGAACATCTTCAGAATCTTTGAAGACCACAACGGTGGCGTGATGAGAGACCCGGAGGCAAAGCCTGAGGCTCACATCCTGGTGGACAATCCACGCACCAAGGTGGGCAGCCTGCAGATTACTGAGCAGGGCGATGAAATCATCCTCGCCAGCAGCAAGGCAAAGGTTATCTTCAACAAGACCACCGGACTGTTCAAGATTGTAAACGCCGAGAACGGCAAGACCGTGGCTACCCAGAGCGCACCATCCACCTTCACTCCGGAGAAGGTGACGCTCACCCTCCAGGAGCAGCCAGACGAATACTACTTCGGCGGTGGCGTGCAGAACGGACGCTTCTCTCACAAGGGAGAAAAGATTGAAATCGTGAACACCAACAACTGGGTGGATGGCGGCGTGGCTTCACCTGCCCCATTCTACTGGTCTACAGCCGGCTATGGCTTCATGTGGTACACCTTCAAGCCGGGACTCTACGACTTCGGTTCCACCCAGAAGGGCAGCGTGAAGCTATCCCACGAATCGAAGAACCTCGACGTATTCTTCATGGTGGGCGAAAAGCCTACCGACCTGCTGGGCGAATACTATCAGCTGACGGGTAACCCGGTGCTGCTGCCTAAGTTCGGTTTCTACGAGGGGCACCTCAATGCCTACAACCGTGACTACTGGAAAGAGGCAGACAAGGGTCGAACCATGACCTTCGAGGACGGCAAAAGCTACAAGGAGAGTGCCAGCGACAAGACGGGCATCAAGGAGTCGCTCAATGGCGAGAAGAACAACTATCAGTTCTCTGCCCGAGCTGCCATCGACCGCTACGTGAACCACGACATGCCATTGGGATGGTTCCTGCCTAACGATGGATACGGAGCCGGTTATGGCCAGGAATCAACCCTCGACGGCAACATCGAGAACCTGAAGCAGTTTGGTGACTATGCCCGCAAGCACGGCGTGGAGATTGGTCTCTGGACCCAGTCAGACCTTCACCCTAAGGACAGCATCGAGGCACTGTTGCAGCGCGACATCGTGAAAGAGGTGGGCACCGCAGGAGTGAGAGTACTCAAGACCGACGTGGCATGGGTGGGCGACGGCTACTCCTTCGGACTCAACGGCGTGAGCGACGTGGCGCAGATCATGCCTTACTATGGCAACAACGCACGCCCATTCATCATCTCTCTCGACGGATGGGCTGGCACACAGCGATATGCATCCATCTGGTCGGGCGACCAGACGGGTGGCGACTGGGAATACATCCGTTTCCATATCCCTACCTTCATCGGCGCAGGTCTTTCCGGTCTCTCCAACATCACCTCCGACCTGGACGGTATCTTTGGCGGAAAGAACCCAATCATGAACATGCGTGAGTTTGAATGGAAGACCTTCACTGCGATGGGACTCAACATGGACGGCTGGGGATCCAATGCCAAGTATCCGTTCATCCTCGGCGAACCATCAGCATCCGTCAACAGAACTTACCTCAAGCTGAAGTCAGAACTGATGCCATACATCTACACCGCAGCCCAGGAGGCTATGACCGGCAAGCCGTTGATGAGAGCGATGTTCCTCGACGACCCGAACCCTTACACCCTGGGCAAGGCTACGGAATATCAGTTTATGTGCGGTCCTTACTTCCTCGTGGCTCCTATCTATAAGGAGACCAGGATGGACAAGCAGGGCAACGACATCCGTAACGGCATCTATCTGCCAGAGGGAGAATGGGTGGATTACTTCAACGGAAAGGTATACCAGGGCGGAAGAATCATCAACGAGTTTGATGCGCCTTACTGGAAACTGCCTGTGTTCGTGAAGAGAGGGGCCATCATTCCGATGGTGAACCCTAACAACAACGTTTCGCAGATAGACAACTCCAACCGCATCTTCGAGCTTTATCCATACGGAGAGTCTGACTACAGTCTCTATGATGATGATGGCAAGACCGAGCTCTACCGCATCGGTGAGCACGCCACCACCCACATCCACTCCTCATTGGTGAAAGACCGCCTCACCGTCAATATCGACAAGACCGAGGGCAACTTTGCCGGACAGGAGAAGAACCAGTCAACAGAGCTTCGCATCAACGTGAGCCAGGCTCCTAAGAAGCTGGTTGCCAAGATGGGTGGAAAGACTGTGAAACTGACTGAGGTGAGCACGATGGATGCTCTCCGCTCCACAGAGAACGCCTGGTTCTACGACAAGGCTCCACAGTTCAACCGCTTTGCCACCAAAGGCAGCGACTTCGAGAAAGTGGACATCACAAAGAACCCGATGGTATGCATCCATCTGGCAAAAACCGACGTGACTGCCAATGCCATCGAGCTTCGCATGGACGGCTACCAGTTCGACAACAGCGATGCCCTGCTCAAATCAGCCGGTGCACTGAACGCCCCTCAAGCTAGCCTGAAGGACGCAGAGGGCGCCAACAAGGCATTCACCATCACTGCAGCATGGGACAAGCAGGCAAACGCAGACTATTATGAAGTGAAGATTGACGGTATGCTCCACTCCACCATCCGCAGCACTGAATTCACCATCGAGAATCTGAAACCAGAAACCGAGTATGACATACAGGTAAGAGCGGTGAACAAGGACGGGGCATCAGAGTGGACCACCCTGAAGGGACGCACCATCAAGGACCCTCTCGACGAGGCAATCCGTGACATCACAGCCACCAACTCCACCCCAGACTGGGAAGGACTGGAGGTAGCCAAGATGTTCGACTTCAACGAGAAGAACTACTGGCACACCGACTACTACAAGAAGGAAGGCGTATTGCCATTCGACATGACGATGAACCTGCATGGCATCGCCAAGCTCGACAAGATTCAGTATCTGCCAAGCTCAGAGCGTGACAGCCACGGACAGATTTACAAGGGACGCATCGCAACAAGTTTCGATGGCAGCAACTGGACTGAGAACGGCACCTTCGAGTGGAACAAGGATGGGGGTGTAAAGGAATACAAGTTCAAGGGCGAGCCAGAGGCACAGTATGTGAAGATGACCGTTGAGGAGACCAAAGGCGGACAGGCGTCAGGTACTGAGTTGTATGTATTCAAGACCCCAGGCAGCAAGATGAAGAAGCCGGGCGACATCAACAACGATAACCGCATCGATGAGAACGACTTCACTTCCTATCTCAACTATTGCGGTCTGCGCAAGGGCGACAAGGACTTCGAGGGCTATGTAAGCAATGGCGACATCAACCGCAACGGCTTGATTGATGCCTACGACATCTCGGTGGTTGCCACCCAGTTGAAAAGCGGTGTAAGCAGCAAGCAGGTGGCTCCTGTTGCAGGCAGCATCTCGCTCGTAGCCGACAAGAAGGCATACCAGGCAGGTGACATCATCACCCTCACCGTGAAGGGCAAGGATCTCGTATCTCTCAATGCCCTGAGCTTTGCCTTGCCATACAATGCCACCGACTTCGAATTCATCGGCATCGACGTCAAGGATATGGGCAAGATGGAGAACATCTCCAAGGACCGCCTCCACTCAGACGGCAGCAAGCTGATCTACCCTACCTTCGTCAACATCGGAGAACAGCCTGCGGTAGAAGGCACCCACGACCTCTTCACCATCAAGTTGAAGACCAGGAAGGCATGCAAGCCATCATTCAAGTTCAGCAACCTGATGATGGTAGATAAGTTCTTGCGAGTAAAGAGCGAGAAATAAAAAAGTATAGTATATCATAAAGAAAAACCGTCTGTGGACATCCGATTTGCCCACAGGCGGTTTTCTTTTTCAAAACAACCCCGATGACAACCCTTGCTGCAACCCTCTACCTATTGCAAAAACCGGAAAAATGTTGTATCTTTGCATCAGAAATAATAAGAAAGAAAAACACAAAAATATAAAACATTTTAATTGACATCACTATGGAATACAATGAACAGGAAAACGAGAAGATGCACAAGATGCTACTCTCACCCCACTTCGCCCTCGGGGAATTCATCAAATCGGGCACTGCCATGAAAAATGGCGTTGATAATACACCACATGACATCATCGTGGTGGTAAGACTCACCACGCTATGTGAGAAGATCCTGGAGCCTCTTCGCCGACAGTTCGGTGCTATCCGCATCACCAGCGGTTACAGGTGTCACCTGCTTAATATGCAGGTGGGAGGAGCTATCGGAAGTCAGCACGAACTGGGCGAGGCTGCAGACATCTTCGTCACCAACAGCGAGGTGCTGCTCAAGTACATGGAATTCATCCGGAAGAACTGCGACTTCGACCAGATGATTCTTGAACCGCGCGGACAACCACAGAAACGCTGGCTGCACGTAAGCTATACCATGCGACGGCCCAACCGGCATCAGACTCTGAAATAACCAAACATTTCAAATCATCTAATACTATGAAAAAAGACACCATCAAGACCATCATCAAAATCGCACTGGCTGTACTCACTGCTATCGCAACCTCACTGGGGTTTGCCAATACCGTGAACTAAGCTGGTGAAGAAATTGGGAAACAGCCCAGGGCTGTTAAAAAAGACAAGTCCTGGGCTGAATTAGAAAGAAAAACACATTTTATTTTTTAACCTTTAAAATTTTTAATACTATGAGCGTAAAGTACAGAAAAGTAGTTAACAACCGCAAGAACTCCAAGACCAAGGGTAAGGTCTATGGACGAGCAGTAGTAGACGGTGTTATTGACACCAAGGAGATTGCTAGAAAGATCAACAAGCGATGCACCCTGACCGAGCCAGACATCATCGCAGTGATCAATGCCCTGGAAACCGAGATCGGCTACGGCCTCTCCGACGGCAAGCGAGTGGTGCTCGACGGCTTCGGTTCCTTCAAGGTGGGTCTCACCACCACCCCAGCCGACAGTGCCAAGAAGTTTACCAGTGCCAACATCAAGGGCATGCACGTCATCTTCCTGCCTGCCACCGAGATGGAACAGGGCAAGCGCGTGAAGAACATGCTGAAAGGCGTGAAGGCTGAGGAGATGACCGAATACACGGGCATCGAGTCGGGAGAAAACACCGGCGATGCAGGCAACACCGATTCCGGCAAGACTGATTCAGGCAACACCGATTCCGGCAAGACTGATTCCGGCGATAACTCTGGCAACACCTCAGGCGGAACCAACGACGGGAACGGCGGTCAGATGGGACTCTAGCGGGAGTCCACTCTGAAGAGGGCTTCACTCTGCAAAGAGGGCTTCATTCTGAAAAGGTCCTCATTCTGAAAAGGTCCTCACTCTGAAAAGGTCCTCACTCTGAAAAGGTCCTCATTCTGAAAAGGTCCTCATTCAGCAAAGGTCCTCACTCTGAAAAGAGGGCTTCAATCAGCAAAGGGCAAAGGCTTTGATTACAAGAAGCTTTTGCCCTTCTTATCTTTCAGCTTTCCACCAATACCCCTTGGTTCAGAGCGTTTGTTTTATTCAAAAAACGAACAGATATATTCATTTTCACTGTTAACTTGTTAAATAAAATGAAAAATATTTGGCATTATCAAGTTTTCATCGTATCTTTGCCAACGGATTTATATATCAGTTATTGACAATAAAAGTTCTAACAGAATGAAAATAAAGGTTTTATCTCAATTTATACTTGCATCTTTTACGGCTGCCAGCATCCTCTCGCTGACATCATGCTTCAAGGATGAGCCTCTCAATGCCGAATGCGACATCGAGCAGGCTTATATCGCTACCAACGGAGAATGGGAAAACTTTTTCCTCAATGCCACAGATACACTCAAGAACGTGATGTCAACAGATCAGGAAATCAGCTTCCTCGTGAAACGTGGCACCGACCTCAGCCACTTCGCCCCGAAGTTCAACCTCACTCCAGGCGCTACCCTATCGCCGGCCAACGGTTCGGAACAGGATTTCACCAACGGTCCCGTCATCTATACCGTTACATCGGAAGATGGCAACTGGAAACGCCAGTATAAGGTGAGCTTCACCTTCCCTCCCGTTATCTACGAAGAGATGAAGTACGACTTTGAAAACTTCTTCCTCAACGAAAACAAGCCTATACACAGATATTATGTATGGAGCGACAAGAACGATGATGGTACGCTGGCCAACAACTGGGCCACCGGAAACCCGGGCTTCAACATGAGCAAGGGTTCGGCAAAACCGGATGAATACCCTACCGTGCCCGTGGAAGAAGGCTACGACGGGGCCTGCGTGAAACTCACCACCTGCGACACCGGAAGTTTCGGTTCGATGGCAAAGATGCCTATTGCTGCCGGCAACCTCTTTATCGGTAAGTTCGATGCCACACAGGCACTGAAGGATGCCATGAAGGCTACCCAGTTTGGAGTGCCGGTAAGTTTCAAGCCTACCAGATTCAGCGGCTACTACAAATACAAGCGTGGCGATGTGTTCACCAACCGCCAGAAGAAGGTGGTGGAAGGCAAGAAAGACTACGGCACCATCTATGCCGTGTTCTACGACAACCACGACGAGGAGGGCAACAGCGTCGTGCTCTATGGCGACAACGTGCAGACCAGTCCACAGGTAGTGGCACTCGCCATCGTGCCTGATATCGACGACACGCCAGAGTGGACCCACTTCGACATCGACTTCATCTACAAGAAGGAGGTGGATGTGCAGAAGCTGAAGAACATGGGCTACAGCATGGCCATCGTCAGTTCATCGAGCGTAGAAGGCGCCTCGTTCATGGGAGCCATCGGAAGCACCCTGTGGGTTGACAAGTTCCGCATCACCTGCGAAAAAGAATAAGAAGTTTTACAAAAAAAGAAGACAAGACAATGAAAAAGTCATTCATTATATCAGCCGCTGCCCTATCCCTCTTTGCCCTTCAGGCACGGGGAGAGAAGTTGGGAGAACTGCTCCACCACTTCACCTACCAGGCGCGCATCGGCTACAACCTGGGTGGCACTGCCCCTATCGGCATGCCAGCCACCATCCGCACCCTTCACAGCTATACGCTGCAGCCTAACCTGCTGCTCGGCATCGATGCCCACTATCCCCTGGATAACAAGTGGGGCCTGATGTTCGGTCTCCACTTCGAGGGCAAGGGCATGAAGATTGATGCGGGAGTGAAGAACTACCACATGACCATGGTGAAAGGTGGTGAGCAGCTGGAGGGCATGTTCACGGGCAACGTGATAACTAAGGTTGACCAAAGTCTTGCAACTATCCCAGTACAAGCCACTTACGACGTCACCGAGAAGCTTCGCCTGAAGCTGGGTCCTTACTTCTCTTATGTCACCGCACATAAGTTTGAGGGCAATGCCTACGACGGTTATCTGCGCCAGGGCGACCCTACGGGGCCCAAGGTAGAACTGGGACATGAGGACGGAGAGCGTGGCGAATACGACTTCTCGGACGATATGCGCAACTGGCAGTTTGGCATCGACGTAGGTGCCGATTGGAATTTCTCGAAGCGCTGGGGCGGCTACGTGGGCTTAACCTGGGGCTTATCAGAAGTGTTCAAGAAAGACTTCCACGTGATAGAGCAGTCGATGTATCCCATCTACGGCACCATCGGACTGAGCTATCAGCTGAAATAGGAAATCTGCTCCAGAAAATCTTATATATAATAATGTATAGGAGAGAAAAATCAATTATATCATAATAAAAGAAAGGAAAACTTATGAAGAAAATTTTTACTTTAGTAGCAGCAGCACTCTGCTCTATGTCGATGATGGCAAAGGACTACACCTGCCCTCTCGTGGTTAACATGATGGGATTTGACATGCCAGTGGGCGACATCCAGGTAAACGTGGATGAGCAGGGTGAAGGCAAATACACCATGAGCCTGCTCAACTTCAAGATGAGCGATGACATGCCTGTGGGCAACATCGTAATCAAGGATGTAGAGGCTACGAAGTGTGGCAACATGACCATGCTCAATGCCGCAAAGGATATCCAGATTACCAAGGGTGACGATGAGAGTCTGGACTGGATGGGTCCAAACCTCGGCAACGTGAACATCCTCCTGAAGGGTGAACTGAAGGGCGACAATTTCAATGCCTACCTCAATATTCCATTGGCTGGCAACATGATTATCGGCGTGAAGCTGGGCGAGAATGCCAACGAGATGGGTCAGCTGCCAAACGCCGGTTTCGAGAAATTCCACGAGGCATCTTACGGCAGCGCCAAGAGCCAGGAGCCTAACGGATGGCACTCTTTCATGAGCTCTACCGGCAGCATGGCAAGCATGGTTTCAGCAGCTGTACATACCTATGCATCTTCTGAGGTGCGCGAGAACGCAGCAGAAGACAACAAGCAGTGTGTGAAGATTGTTTCTACTCCAGTGAAGGTGGGTTCAATTGTTGCAGCTTCTGCCAACGGTACCATCACCACCGGTCGTCTGAAGGCAGGCAACATGAATGCATCAAGCAAGGACAACTGCTCATTCCTGGATTTCAGCTCTACAGATGTGGATGCCAACGGCGATCCATTCTATGCTGTGCTCAACAACAAGCCTGATGCCATGAAGGTTTGGGTGAAGTTCAAGGCTGGCGACGGCAACAAGAATCCTAAGGCTACCATCAGCGCCCTCTTGACCAACGGCAAGATGGCTCAGGACCCAGAGGACGAGCAGTATGCAGCCAACATCATTGCCCGTGCCCAGAACTCTTCTATCGAGAGCAAGGACGAGTGGCAGGAGATTACCATCCCATTTACATACGACAATGCTGAGGAAATGCCTAAGGCAGCCCTGGTTACCATGTCAACCTGCGCTGTGCCTAGCGGCGGCAGCAAGAGCGAGACCAATCCAGACGTTTTGTATGTAGACGATGTAGAGATGGTTTACAATGCCGGCGTAAAGAAGGTTACCATGGATGGTGAGGACATTACAAATAAGTTTGATGAAGCCGGAGAATTGGAGATTGAAGGCTATAGTAAGGATTTGGATATCAACAGCTTCCAGTTGGAGGCTATCGGTGCCGGTGCCTACGTTACGAAGAAGATTACCGGCGACGGTTTTGATACTTACGTAAGCTTCACCGTTACATCCAACGACTTGAAGAACTGCGTAACCCGCACCATCACCTTCAAGGATTACACCACTGGCATCAAGAACCTCGAGACCATCACCTTGCCAAATGGCGTGAAGGCCATCTACAACATGGCAGGTCAGCAGGTTACCAGCATGCAGAGTGGCCAGGTATACATCGTGAAGTATACCAATGGCGAGAGCAAGAAGATGATTAAGAAGTAAATGATCAAGAAATAAAAGTTAAAATATATATAGATAAAAGGCATGCGCCCCACTCCGGGTCGCATGCTTTTTTATATAGAAAATAACTGAAGTTTCGCAAGTAGCATTCTACCGTCCCCGAAGGGGGCGAATGTGAATAACCGCGGGTGGAATGACCGAAGGGAAT
>ERZ1035051.436-NODE-436-length-15439-cov-34.177262_pt1 | contig 15439 bp, 10 predicted proteins | sample MGYA00520586_ERZ1035051 | MGnify/ENA primary metagenome ERZ1035051 (study PRJEB33766, sample SAMN09781692) | gut metagenome | biome: gut microbiome | host: Homo sapiens | place: Madagascar | study: EMG produced TPA metagenomics assembly of the PRJNA485056 data...
TTTATTTTTTTTTGGATTTCTGCTTGATTTCTCCTAAAAAATATTACCTTTGCACTGTGAAAAATCTATTGGTCACTTTCATAAGTCAACGAGAAAATAATAACATATCAACGAGTATAATTTATTAAAGACAAGGTTCATGAGAAAAAATCACATGATGATTGCAACTTTGGCCATGCTCTCTGTTGTGGGTTCTGCGCAGTATGCCAGGGCACAGCAAACAGGAACAAACCAAAATGCAAAAGAGTGGGGGGGGGTAAAATCCTCTCTACTGTAAAAGGAGTCGTAATCTCTGCCGAAGATGGTATGCCTGTTATAGGCGCCAGCATTATGGTAGGAGGTGGACAGGCACAAGCTATAACAGATGAAAACGGATGTTTCCAGTTGTCAAACGTCCCAGCTAATAGCAAGTTGAAAATCTCTTATATCGGTTTGGTAACGGCTTTTGTAACCCCTTCTGCTGACATGAAGGTAACGCTGCAATCAGACAGTAAGCACCTTGATGATGTGGTGGTTACTGGTATGTTCAACCGTAAAAAAGAAGGTTTTACGGGTTCGGCAGTAACTATCAAGGGAGAAGATCTCAAGAAATTCAGTACAAACAATATTGCAAAGTCTATAGCAGCAATGGCTCCAGGTTTGAATATCATGGAAAATAATCTGGCTGGTTCAAATCCAAACAGTCTTCCTGATATGCGTATGCGTGGTGGTGCCAGTATGGATTTGAGTACGACATCTTCTGATGTACAGGCTGTACAGGGAGAATATGAGACTTATGCCAATCAGCCGCTTCTTATCATGGACGGATTTGAAATCTCCGTACAGACTCTTTCTGACCTCGACCCTGATCGTGTCGCATCGATTGTTGTCTTGAAAGATGCTGCTGCTACTGCTATCTATGGTTCCAGAGCAGCAAATGGAGTTATTGTAATCGAAAGTAAAACTCCTAAGCCAGGTAAAATTTGGGTTACATATGGTGGTGAGATGCGCATCGAGGCACCAGACCTGACAGGCTATAATCTGATGAATGCTCGTGAAAAACTGGATGCAGAATATAAGGCTGGAGTCTATACTGATGGTGGTGAAACGATTGATAGATGGAATCTCTACCAGTCTAAACTTAAAAACGTTCTCTCTGGTGTAGATACATATTGGCTCAGCAAGCCATTGCGTACATCCGTACAGCAGCGTCATACTGTAACCTTGGAGGGTGGTGATGAGGCTTTGCGTTATCGTATGTATGTTGGTTACAATAACTCACCTGGTGTGATGAAAAATAGTGGTCGTGATGTACTTACCGGTATGCTCGACTTCCAGTATCGCATGAAGAAGGTATTGTTGAAAAACAGTATCACTCTCGAAAATTCTACTGCTAATGAGTCTAACTATGGAAGTTTTAGCGAATACACAAAATTGAATCCATATCTGACTCCATACGACGAGAATGGTAACATGAAGAAGATGCTTGATGATTTCTCTGCCACCAACTCTGCTACCGCCTCTTATCCTAACCCACTTTATAACACAACTTTCCACAGCAAGGATAAGAGCAAGAACTTCTCTGTGCGTGAATTGTTCAAAGTAGAATACAATCCTACCAATGAACTTCGTTTTGAAGGTGCTTTCTCACTCTCTAAGAGTGTGGGACATCATGACGTGTTCCGTCCTGCACAGCATACTGCTTTTGATGGAATTACAGATCCGACATTGAAAGGTGATTATCGCCGTACACAGAATGAGGCTGTCAATTGGGGCGTGGATTTGACTGCCAGTTGGAATAAGCAGATAAAGGACCATTACATCACTACCAATGCCCGCATGAGTATTCTTGAGAACAGTACTGATTCTTATGGAACTTATGTGACTGGTTTCCCAAATGATAATATGGATGACCTGCTCTTCGGTAAGAAATACAATGATAAGGTGACGGGAAGCGAGAATACAAGTCGCTCTATCGGTTGGGTGCTCAGTGCCGGTTATTCTTATCTTTATAAATATTCTGTAGATTTCAATGTCCGTCTGGATGGTTCTTCTGAGTTTGGTACCAACAATAGATGGGCACCATTCTGGTCTGCCGGTCTTCGTTATGATGTAAAGAAGGAGGCTTTCTTCAAGGATATTCCATGGCTTTCAGACTTTGTTATCCGTGGTACTTATGGTACAACTGGTGCGCAGGGTTTCTCACCATATCAGGCTCATAGTTACTATAACTATTCGTTGCTTCTGCCTTATCTGTCATCTGATGGTACAGGTGCAGAAATCATGGCGATGCATAATGAGAATCTGAAGTGGCAGACTACCAAGAATACGAACCTTGCCTTAGAGTTGGGTTTCCTCGATCATCGTATCACAGCAAGAATCGAGCACTATAACAAGGTAACCAATAACTTGGTGACCAATGTGACATTGGCTCCATCTGTCGGTTTCACCAGTTATCCAGAGAACGTAGGTAAGATAGAGAATAAGGGATGGGAAATCAGTCTCTCAGGAATCCCATACCGTAATGCAGCTAAGCAGTCTTATTGGACAATTACCGTAAATGGTTCTCACAACAAGGATAAACTCGTAGAAATTTCAGAGGCTATGCGCCATATCAACGAGTTGAGTACCAAGAATCTGACGGACAGTCCTTTACCACGTTATGAGGAAGGTTATTCTATGTCCAGTATTTGGGTTGTTCCTTCTCTCGGTATAGACCCAGCGTCTGGCGATGAAGTTCTCGTAAAGCGTAATGGAGAATTGACAAGTGCTTCCAACTATAGTGGTGTGGATGCCGTACCAATGGGTAATACAGAGCCTACATGGCAGGGTTATATCAACTCATCCTTTACTTATATGGGATGGGGTATGGATGTAAGTTTCCATTATAAGTTTGGTGGACAGGTATATAACCAGACTTTGGTTGACAAGGTAGAGAATGCCGATTTGGTTTACAATGCCGACCGTCGTGTGACACAGTTGCGCTGGCAGAAGCCTGGTGACCATTCTCAGTTCCGTGCACTCAACCCACATGGCCAGGGTACCAAGGCAACCTCCCGTTTTGTGATGGATGAGAATGTATTCCAGGGCAGCACCCTTTCATTCTACTATCGTGCAGATACCAAGAATACTAAGTTCCTCAAAAACTGGGGGTTGACATCTGCTAAGTTGGGCTTCACCATGGAAGACCTCTTTTACCTCTCATCGGTAAAGCGTGAGCGTGGTCTCGACTATCCATTCTCCCGCCAATTTACTTTCTCATTGAACGTAGCATTCTAATCAATAAATTACGAATATAATTATGAAGAAATATTTCTATATATTGGTGTTCGCAGTCTTGATGGGAGGTTTGACTTCCTGCAATGATTGGCTTGATGTATCACCAAAGGACAGAATCCCTGCCGACAAGATGTTTGAGTCGGAGTCAGGATTCAAGGATATCCTTACGGGCGCTTACCTGAAGTTGGGTACTGCTAATCTTTATGCGGGTGACATGAAATATGGTTATCTGGATGAATTGGCAGGTCTGTACTGTGATTATCCTGGTTATAATACAAATAGCGTGTACAACCAGGCTATTGTATTCGATTATACCAACCAGTTTTTGAGTAAGAAGGATAATCTCTATCTCGAAATGTATAATGTAGTGGCAAACCTGAACAATCTGCTGCAGAATATTGAGACCCATCGAGATGTATTGAAGACCCCACATTACTATGAGTGTATCAAGGGAGAAGCATTGGGTTTGCGTGCTTTCATCTATTTTGATCTCTTGCGTCTTTTCGGTCCTATTTATAGTGAGCATCCAACAGATGCAGCTATTCCATACAAGACTACATACGATAAAGAACCGACACCGGTTTTGCCTGCTAATCAGGTGGTAGAGAAAATCTTGGAAGACCTGAAGGCTGCAGAGGCTCTCTTGAAAGATAATGATCCATGTGATTTCCATACAGCTATAGATCAGCGTACAGATTTCCTTTCAAACCGTGAGTTTCGTATGAATCTTTATGCTGTCAAGGCAATGATGGCTCGTGTATATTGCTATGCTGGTCAGAACGATCTTGCAGTCCAGTATGCTCAGGAGGTTATCAATGCCAACAAGTACTTTACTCTGTATAAGAGTCAGACAGCATCCAATTACAATTCCATCCGTTATGGTGAGCAGATATTCGGTCTTTCTGTAAATCAGTTGAACAATACGCTTATCAGCAACAGTATGGATATGGAAAATACAAGTGTACAGCAGCGTTATGGTATGACTGCAGATATGTTTACTAAGGTGTATGAAGGTATCACTTCTGACTGGCGCCAGAATGTTGTAGCATTCAACTGGGACGAGAGCCATCAGTATGCATTCTGTCTGAAGTATAATCAGGCTCCTTTGGCCAATACATATTTATATAGCGGTGCAGATGCAATTCCATTGATTCGTTTACCGGAGATGTACTATATCATTGCTGAGTGTGCAGCAAATGCTGAAACGAGTGCTGAGGCTCTGAATACAGTCAGACTTTCACGCGGTATTCCATATAGCGATGAAATTCATACATTGGGTTATGATGATAAGGATGTTACTTCTGAAGAAAACAAACAGCAGACTCGTCGTATCAATGAAATCATGAAAGAATATCGCAAGGAGTACTATGCTGAAGGTCAGTTGTTCTTCTTCCTGAAAGCTCATCACTATACCACCTACTATGGTTGTGGTGTAGCCAATATGACCAGTAAAGAATATCAGATGCCATTGCCAGACAATGAAAAGATCTTTGGCAATAATACTACAAAATAAGAAGATTGAAAAATATGAAAAAAATATTGTTTTATATGTCGGCGCTGGCACTGTTCTTGAGTCTCACCAGTTGTTCGAAAGAAGAAATTGACATGTACAGTCAGGAAGCTCGCATCAACTTCGACTATCGTACAATTTATAGTGAATTGCGCGATAGCGACTATGTGAAGATGAAAACAGACCCTTATCGCCGTGATAGTGTACGTGTGAGAATTATGGGTGATTTGCTTACTGCTAAACGTGATTTCTGCATCAAGAAGACAGAAAACAGTTCCTATGCCAATACCCTTGACATTCAGTTGGATGACAAATATACTTATTCGGCTCTTGATACTGTATGCCAGTATGTATATTTCAAGGTTAAGCGTCCTGCCTATAAGACAGGTAGAAAAACCTATGGTTGTAATCTGGAATTTGATCTTACTAATCCAAACCATCAGTTCGAAAAAGGATTTATAGAGGATAATTCGGTAGAGGTCAACTACGTTTGGGATATTACAGAGCCTAAGACATGGAGCGACTGGTATTTGTTGGGTGTAGGTGACTTCAGTCCTATCAAGTATTGCTATATGATGGACGTATGGGGAAGAACACTTGATTCTTTCATTACTCCTGATGGTTATGCATACGATGATGATGAGGCTAATGCTGCCATCCTGCAACTGGATGCAGCCTATAAGGCTTATAAAGCGGAGCATGGTCCAATACTTGATGAAAATGGTAACGATATCTTCCCAGATGAAGAAGAATAAAAAAAGAGTAAATCATGAAAAAAATATATTTATATATTCTGGGCTTGGTGTCTATGACGCTCGTCCAGAGCTGCTATGATGACAAGGGTAACTATGATTATCATGCAGTGAATGATATGAAGGTGGAAATCCCTGAGGCAAAAATCCGCATGCCAAAGGAGAACCCTGCAACGGTTACGTTGACGCCTGAGTTGACACAAACTCTTGCCGAGAATGAGGACAATCTTACTTTTGAATGGAAAAAATTGAAGCCGGATGCTAAGATTGGTTCTATGCGTCTTGCTGACTATACGGATTATTCTATAGGAAAGATTTGTCAGGTAAAAGTAGAACCAAATAATCCTGAGAGTATTGGTATGATGCTCATTGTTACCGATAAGGCCACAGGTCAGAAATGGTATCAGTTGGGCAAGGTTGCTGTAGTCAAGCCTTTGAATCCTGCTTGGTTTGTGCTTCAGGAAGATGCCGATCAGAAGGGCATTGTAGGAGCTATTGAGGGTAATCCAGATGGCTTCTTTGCCTATGCTGATGTATTTAAGTCAGAAACTGGTGAGTCTTTTGCTCTTGAGGGTAAGCCATTGGCTATTGCTGCCAAGGGTAATTATGGTTATGGTTCTATGGGTGGAACGAAGTTTGCCAACCTGACAATTGCCACGGATAAGAATATTGCAACATATTCTCCAAGTACACTCACCATGAAGTATGGTACTAATAAAATTCTGTTTGAGAATGCACTTAACAATGTACCAGTCAATTTGTCTTATTACAAAATGGACAAGAAGGGTGAGATGTTTGTGACGGACAAAAAGGCTTATTTCGCATACGATGACGGTTGGTGTATTCCTTATTCCGTATATGATAAGCAGGTTAATTCCGATGGTGAGGAAGAACAAGTAGCATTTCTACCTACATGTTCTGCTACTTTCAGTAACTATGTCCTGGCATATAATCCAGCAACTCATCGCTTCCGCATCGGTAGTGCTTTTTCTTCTATGATGGATTATTTCGGCACATCTTACTACTACTCTCAGTATTATCGTAAGGGTTCCCAATGGAAGGACAAAAAGCCATTGGTGTTCCGTGATTTGTCTGAGGATGCCGACGGCAATTATGCCTTTGATCCAAGCAATGTAGATGCGTCTCTGCAGATACTTGATATCTTGCGTGGTGGAGATAATGGTAACTATGCTTATGCTGTAATGGCAAGTGAAGGGGCTTCACAAATTACTGTTTTCCGTTTCAGCAATGCGGATGATCCGCTTTGTGCAGGAAAATATACAATCGATCTGGATCCTTCCATCGATTTGAAAACTGCCAAATTTGCAGCTTCTCAAGCATATTCAGCCCATTTTATTTTCATGGCTGCTGGTAATAGCGTGTATCGTATAGATATGGAGCGTCAGAAGATTGAGAAAATCTACAGTTATGACGCTGATGCTAATGCCAAGATTGCTTGCCTGAAATTCCGCGACCCTGAGGATGCAGAAAATGGTAATGGCATGATTCTCGGATTCGGTATCAATACTTCTGCAGGTCAGGGTTTGCTGGGCGAATTGAAACTGACTATTGCGGGTGATGTAGATAGGAGTGAAAATGCTTCTTACATTTTCCAGGATGCAAATAATAGATTTGGCAAGATTGTAGATATCTCTTATAATTATGAATAATCTCAAGATTTGTTTTGAGATCATCTTAATGACTGAGAATAATCCATGATGAAAATAAGAATATTATTATCTATAGTATTTAGTTCTGCCTGCTCGCTCATAGCGAGCGGGCAGAATCCGTTTGTTGGTACTCTTCCTGCTGATGCGAAGTTGACAAAAGGAATGTTTGATACTTTTGAGTCTGATGGTAAGATGTACTGGTCGATTCCTGATTCGCTTTTCGGTCGTGAGTACAGTGTTACTACTACCATTTTGAGTGCTCCCGAAAATCCAAACCGAAGTAGTGAAACTAAGTATGGTTATGCAGGTGACCTCATCGGTCCCCTTTTCTTTTCGCTTCGTAAGCAAGATGGGGAGGTGTATATGACGGATCCGCAGCATAAGTGGATACTGGCAGATTCTACAAGTGATTTTTCCAAGATAGCGATGCTCACTCCGCAGGAGCGTCTCTACAAGCGTTTGCCTGTCATACAGGAAAGCAAAGGGCGTACGCTTATAGAGATAGGAAATACATTGAAGAACTTTACCCTCTTTGGCATGGAGCCTGCTTATTACGACATGAAGATCAGCATGCGGAATAAGGAGAGAGACCGCATTCTTGATGTGAAAGGTAAGAATGATTGTATTCTGTTGCGTATGTCGCGCACCTACAGTAATTTAGCAATGCCTCTTCCTGGTAAGCCAATCCAGAATTATCAGGGCATTTGGGAAACTGGAGTCTGTATCAGTCTTATGCCTAAACAGCCTATATCTGTGAAACGTGGTGACGGAAAATCGTTTTTTGAAATCAACAAGTTTGTGCTTTCTGCAGATGGTATCCGAAGTCGCCTTCCTGTCATTAAGCGTTGGCGCTTGGAAATCCGTCCTGAGGATAGAGAACGGTATCGCAGGGGAGAATTGGTGGAACCGGTGCATCCTATCATCTTCTATATAGATCGGCAGTTCCCGAAGATGTATCAGAAGTGCATCATTGAGGCAGTTCGTGAATGGCGTCCTGCGTTTGAACAGGCAGGTTTTAAGAATGCCATTGATGCCCGTTTGGCACCTACACCGAAGGAAGATCCTGATTTCTGTATGTATGATAGCAGATATCCTTATATTTCCTGGAAGATATCTGGCACGAGTAATGCTTATGGACCTACACCTTGTGAGGGAAGAAGCGGTGAGATCAATGGTTGTCATGTTGGAGTGTTCAGCAGTGTGATGAATATCGTGCAGAATTGGTATTTTGCTCAATGTGGTGCTGTTGATCCAGAGGCTCGTAAGATTATCTTGCCAGAGTCATTGCAATGTGAGCTGTTGAAGATGGTGATAACCCATGAGGTGGGGCATAGTTTGGGATTAGAGCACAATCATAGTGGTAGTAGCCATGCTTCTATAGAAAATCTCCGTGATAATGATTATCTGGACAAGCATGGTATGGGTAGTTCTATTATGGACTATGTTCGTTTCAATTATGCTCTTCGTCCGGGTGATCATGTAGCGCTTCGCAATCGCCGTATTCAATTGGGGGAATACGACCGTTGGGCAATAGAATGGGGATATCGGGAGTTTGAAGGAAATACTCCAGAAGAGCAAGAAAATGCCAGATGGAAATGGTATGAACAGCAGAAAAAGGCACGTCCGGAATTGGCATTTTATGATGCTCGGGATATCCGTTCGCAACAGGAAGATTTAGGTAATGATCATGTGGCTATCAACAGTTGTGGTATCGAAAATCTCAAATACTTATGTTCTCTTGATATCTGGAAACCGAAAACGAACTTGGAAAAGCAAGTGATGGAAGGACGGTATAAGGCTTTGATAGAGCATTATAACCTCTGGACTGGTCATGTGTTTGCACATCTGGGTGGTTATTATTATGGTGATAATCATTATGATACCCCTGAATATACACAAAAAGTCTTGAAATTCTTGCAAGATTATGTGGTAGCTCCTCCAGTTTGGCTTTTTGATTCCAAAATCATGTCACATCTTCATGTAGATAGAAAGAAGGAAATCAAACATTTTAAATCAGAGCAACAACAGCATTTCGATTATGCAATGGAGCGAATAGAGAAAGCCAAGGCAAAAGAGAAGGATGAGATTCTTGTCAAAACATTGGAGACGCTGTTGACTGAGGTGAAAACGATGAAGGAAAAGATGGAGACTGCTTATAAGAACTGGTAATCCTGAAAAAATCAGTCTTCCTGTTTTTGATTTAAAATTAATATTGACTCATAATCAAATGATGAAACATTATAAAAGCTTTTTAATTATGTTTTTCTTATTCTCTTCTTTTAGCCAGCTACAGGTTATGGGAGAGGAAGAACAAACAGTTGTTCCTAAGCCATTTGCAGAATTCTTTTCGGAAAATATGAAAAAGACGGATGGTACTTTTCCTGTTTATCAGGAAGGTAATCGTGTTTATATGGAATTCCCAAGAAAGTGGAACGGTCGTGAAATAGAGGTAAGTGGGCAGATAGATCGCGGCTTTGGTATGATCAATCGTTCTGTCAAATCATTGGGGGTAGTGCGTTTGGCCATACCAGATTCGATGAGCGTTGAGTTCCTTCAACCGTTCTATGCTGAGCGCATCATGGATAGGAAAAGTACATACTGGGATGCATTCAGAGCTTCTAATGTGCCTGTTGCTGGTGTGGAGTATCCTGCTGTCGCTATATCCAAAGTAGGCAATCCGATTATTGATATTACTGATGTAGTGAAGGGTGAAAAAGAATGGGTGAGTTATTCACAGTACTCGGAAGTTCGTTCGTTGGATCCTGATATGAGTAGGTTGAATTCTGTTCAGACCTTTTTGCCAGTAAAGGGGAATGTGCCTGATAGGGAAGGAGTCGAACTGAAATTGGTCAGATATCATGAGGCAGAGTCAGAGCAGTATGCGTACAATAGTATGGCTATTATATTGCCCAATGGCAGTAAGCCCTTATATTTAAGTATCTGCATACGACTCTTGCCGGAAGAGGATATGCCTATACGCTTAGCTACTGAGGGTCTGGATATTCAGACTATTCATTTCAAGGATTATTCACAGAATCCTTATACGGTTGTTGATGATTCTCTGGTGATGAGGCTACATCCCAATAATGCGTGTACGGTTTATGTAGATAGTCTGGTCCCTAATAGCTATAAAGCTGCTTTGCAGAAGGGAATTTTATCATGGAATGAATCTTTGGCAAAGGCAAAAGTTAAATTGAGAATTCATTTGAATTCTATCAAACCAGGAATCGATGCAGCCTCTGTACCTTTTTTAGTGTCTTACGACATGGGAAAGGTTGGTGTTTCCTCTCAGAAGACAGTGCATCCACGTACTGGTGAAATATTATCTTTTCGTATAAATGTTGGGCATGATTTCAAGAAACCATTATCACCAGTTGAATTGCAGAAATTAATTCATCAGGAATTTGGTCAAGTTTTGGGATTGAGTAAGGTCTCTGATGATGCAGCGCAGGTGAATGCTTTATCTTATCTTTATAGCGCGCAGAAAAGTAGGCAGGTGTATCAAGATAGGGAAATCATTACTAAAAAGTAAGTGACTATAATTCCTGACTGTAATGACTGCAAAAAATGACATTTGCCAAAACTCATAGCCAAAATATCAAAACCGAAGGTAGGCAAAACGGAGAAATCTTTAATTTTGCACTCGGATTTAAATAAGACTAAAAACAAATAAATATATTATTAAATAATGAGTAGCATTTTAGAAGGTCGTCCTGCCTTGAAAAAGGAGGTCGATAAAATCGCAGAAGTTGCCGGATATCTTTGGCAAAACGGTTGGGCTGAACGTAATGGTGGTAATATCACTGTCAACATCACCGACTTGGTGGATGACGAAATCAAGGCTTTGCCTGCCATCAGTGAGGTGAAGCAGATCGGTACTGCATTGCCTGCCTTGAAGGGATGTTATTTCTTCTGCAAGGGTACTGGCAAGCGTATGCGCGACTTGGCTCGTTGGCCTATGGATAATGGTTCTATTATCCGTATCTTAGACGATTGCACCAGCTATGTGATTATCGCTGATAATCCTGTAATGCCTACTTCTGAACTTCCAAGTCATTTGAGCGTTCATGCTCGTCTGATCGAGAAGGGAAGCAACTATAAGGCTACTGTTCATACTCATCCTATCGAGTTGATTGCCATGAGTCACAACAAGGCTTTCATGGGCAAGGATGTGTTGAGCAACTTACTCTGGAGCATGATTCCAGAGACCAAGGCTTTCTGTCCGCTCGGTTTAGGTATCGTTCCTTACCAGTTGCCTGGCAGTCTGAAATTAGCTGAAGAGACTCTGAAGGAATTGGAGGAGTACGACGTAGTGATGTGGGAGAAACATGGTGTCTTTGCTAAGGGTTTGGATGTGATGGATGCTTTCGACCAGATTGATGTACTCTCTAAGAGCGCAAAGATATATATCGACTCAAAATGCATGGGTTACGAGCCTGCAGGAATGAGTCAGGAGGAGATGGCTGAAATGACAAAGGCTTTCAATCTCCCTCGATAAATATCGCTTCAAGTCTTCATTATAATTTAAATTGTAACAAATATATAGTATCCTCAAATACATATATAAACCAAGATACATTTATTTATTTACATACAAGTATGGTTTAGTAGATTTTAGTTTTGATGTGTTATGCGACACATGCTATAGGTTAGAATTTAGGTTTTAAGAGTAAAGATGATGCCCCCGGACATTGCGAAATGTTCGGGGGCTTGACAGTTTGCGAGCTAAAAACATGTTAAACTTTACAAATTGTTAGCTTAAAATTTGTAATTAAATAGAAAAAATACTATATTTGCAACATAGTTTAATAAAAACATTTTAACAACCTAATATAACAAAACGTATGGTGGTACTGGTTCATAAAAGGCTCCTGGTAATGATAGTATGCTTAGCATTTTATCAATACACTACATTTGCCCAGTCAATAACAGAGCTACAAAATAAGCCACATATAGGTGACAAGATTGAACGTCAAGTTATAGAAGGTATATATTGCGGCAAAAAAGGAGACCATATTTTATGGGATTTCTCCAATTGTACGTTCAAAGAAGAAAACTCTCCAATACGGGTTTCTTCCGATTCTTTGGGATTCCATTGTTCTGAAGCAGGACTGCAAAGCTATTATCTTCTATCAGGAGATAGCCTTCTAAAACATGCCTTTCGCTCAAAAATAGAAGAAATAACATACAAGAAGCCGCAGATTGCAATGCTCTACCCTTTCACTTATAGTGATTCCATCTCTTCGTCCTTTTATGGCGAAGGAACTTTCTGTGACACTTACCAGCTATCACATCATGGAACACGTACTATTATAGCTGATGCGAAAGGCAGCATCATTCTACCAGACAATAAAATAATAAAAGAGGTATTGCGTGTACATACCGTTACTTCCAACAATATTTTGCTGGAAGGCATGGACGCTAACCTTGTTGACACGGCGACAACCAAGCAAGAACTTGCAGAGGATTACCTATGGTATGCCAAAGGATGCCGCTACCCTATATTTGAATATCACATAAGCACAAGCTATGGAAATGGCAAAAAAATCGGGACGCAATCAGCAGCCTATTGCTATCTTCCAAACAACCTCATGGACAATGTCGTATCTCTGAAAGAAACACGTATCCCTGTGGATTATAAAGTTTCACAAATGGGTTGTTCTATTCTAATATCCTATTCTACAAAGAGTGATGCAACCATTAATTTCATCATCGCTAATACGACGGGAGTGGTATATCAAAACAAGACATATAGCGGCAAAGCCGGTGAGAATCATAATGTTAGCTTTAACTGCTATGGCTATCCAAGTGGTGAATACATCCTATATGTCAATGTAAATGGCATAGTAAACAGCGAAAAGTTCCACCTAAAATAAAAATTATACTATTATGAAACAAAAGTATTCTATACTCATATCCATTTGCATACAGTTACTGTTTTGCAGCATTCTTTCGGCACAGAACTACAACCTTAAGATAGATGGATTATGTTCCAAAAATTATGTTCAAACACCAGAGATGAGTGCCATAAGAAAAGTTGCCTTATCTTCCGTAAATTATAGCACTGGTACAGTAGACATCCGTATACCTCTGTTCAGTATAGAATGCGGTGACTTAACCTTACCCATATACTTGTCTTATAACTCTACTGGTATCAAAGTAAACGAGCCTAGTGGATGGGTTGGTCAAAACTGGACTCTCCATGCAGAGCCTATCTTAACAAGAAGACCTATGGGGCATATTGATGAAGGAGGTATATGTAACTTCGATTTTTATAAGGATAACACAAGCTATGCATATATGCGGAAATACCTAGACAACAATTTAGTTTCTAATGCCGACAACATGCCTGACGAATACAACTTCACTTTGCTTGAGGGTGGAGGAATGTTTATGTATGGTAAAGATAAGGAAGGAAAAGACAGGTACATTTGCCTACCTTATGATGACATGAACATTTCAAATACATCAACTATAATAGATTCACAAGGAACTAGATATTATTATGGTGGAGGTGGCATAGACAGTGCCATGACACCAACTACGTATGCAACATCATGGCATGCCCACTCTGTAATTGCTGCTAACGGAAAGGACTGCTTGTCTTTTAAATATGCTAATTCATACCGCACAGAGATAAAACGACATGAAGACCACATTGTTGTTGTAGACAATTATACCCCAGCTTATATGATGGGTTATAGAGGTGGATGGACAAAATATGCAGATGTCCTAGATAATTGGGAAGAGGGAAACTCCGATATCGAAGAATTGTTTAGGATGCCTGTCATCTATACAACATTTGATCAAGAAACAAATAGTTACCAAATGGACAAGCAGCATCAACTAGTTCTTGACGGAAGAGCTGTCAACAAAGTGGAATATTTTCCTAATATTTCATATTCCTACCATCGTCTTTCCGAAATTTCATTCTCGGGAAACAAGGTTACCTTTTCTGTAGATAAAGACAAGAACTTATCGAGTATTATTTTCAAGAACAGCAATGGACAGCAAGTAAAGTACTTTGCTCTGGATTATGAGCGGTCACGTGAAAGATATTACCTTATTGATGTCAAAGAACTATCAACAGAAGGAAAGGTCATATCCTGTTATCACCTTAATTACAACAACATAGGGAAAGTATGCAAGCCTGGAGGAAGAGCCTACGACTTCTGGGGCTATAACAATTCCGATTTTTTATACAATTACATTTCATTGGTTCCACCTATGAAACTATACATTAACAGGTATGAAGCTTATGGAGATTTTGTGCAACTTGTTCGCGACAGCTTAACCATTGGCGGTGATCCAGACAATTGGATAAAGAAAGTTAGACATGCAGATGAATTCTACATGCAATGCGGAACATTGTCCAGCATAGAACATCCAACTGGTGCCAAAGAGAATTTTGTGTGGGAAGCAAACAAGGCCAGAATAGAAAACAGAATCAGTAATACAGAATATAGTGCTTTCAGAATTACAGATGAACTGGAGGGAAATAACGGAATATATACAATGGGAGGATTGAGAATAAAAGAAATCAATATTACCGAAGGAGATAAATGTAAGTTTAAGCGTACTTTCGTATATGGGAAAAACGAAGATGGGGCGGGCACAACTCCATTACGAGATGGTATTAATTATTTCATGCGCCCCCAAACCAAAATATACAGCAATAGTTCCATTCGCAACAACCTTGGTCACAGCGAGTCTAGGTACCGTACGCTGAGCAGTAGTCCAATAGTACCCATCACTTATTATAATGGAGCTTCTGTCATGTATGATATGGTGACGGAATACACTTATACGGACGACACTCCAACCATAAAGACTATCTACAAATACAAATTACCAGATTTGGCAGGCAACGACATTCTGACAGAACTTGACGTATGGGATTTTCATGTACATAATTATGACAAGTGGTTCTCTGATTATCTTAGTTCTAAGGAAATATACGAGTCCTCGGGGGCTGGATTCAAATTAGTTTCTTCGGATAAATACAACTATGACATGGCGAATTACCCTAAAGTTAATTATACGATAAGAGGACGCGAGTATAGAAATGACTATTGCGAGAGTTTCTCCGAACAAGAACTAAACCTCATCAATTCTATCGTTAGCGTAAACTACAAAGATTATAGCGTTACCCCAAAAGCTAAGCTGCTGACATCGCATGCTCATACGGAAGTTGTGACGAATGGGGTAAGAATGAGCAATCTGCAAACTTATAATTACGACAACCCTTC
>ERZ1035051.438-NODE-438-length-15416-cov-20.347699_pt1 | contig 15416 bp, 9 predicted proteins | sample MGYA00520586_ERZ1035051 | MGnify/ENA primary metagenome ERZ1035051 (study PRJEB33766, sample SAMN09781692) | gut metagenome | biome: gut microbiome | host: Homo sapiens | place: Madagascar | study: EMG produced TPA metagenomics assembly of the PRJNA485056 data set...
CAAAGGACTGAAAATCCTTGTGTCCCCGGTTCGATTCCTGGTGGTACCACTTCTTTATGAGACTGAATCTTCGTAACAGGATTCAGTCTTTTTTTATGCCCTTTTTTATAATACTCCATTTTACACTTATGAAAACGTTTGCGTAAGAAAAATGCGCCAGGATGTTTTATAATAGCTTTTTTTTCACTACTTTTGCATTGTAAAATTCAACAACAAACCAAAAAATTAATCTAACAAACATTCATTAAAATGAAAAAAGCTTATTTATTATTGTTGGCTGGAATGTTGTCTACGGCAGTATTTGCCGGCAGCAAACAGACGGTTAAGATTGATGGCCAGGTCATAGACAAGACTGTCACAGAGATTACCTTCGATGGTGACAATGTCGTTCTTCATTATGCAGATAACACATCTGATAACGGGGACATGTCGCTCGTAACCCTTTCATTCTCCTACAGCACTACTACCGGTATCAGTCAGGTAGAAGGCATTAAGCAGTCATTGCAAGGTAAGGTTTATAACCTTCAGGGCCAGTGTGTAGGTTCTTCCCTCCAGGGCTTGTCTAAGGGCGTGTATATTATTAATGGTAAGAAAGTAATCATCAAGTAAAACAGGAGGAACGCAAAATGAAGAAAATGGTATTTACTTTGGCACTCCTCTTGCTGAGTTTGAGTGCAGCTTTGGCACAGACATGGAATTTTGCAGATCGTGATCCATTCATCGGTGATGCAGATGTAGCTTTGATTAATGCTGATGCTACCAATTGGTATAATGATGCAACAAAGGGTCGTTACAATTTCCTTTCTGCTTTGGATAATGCAGCTTTAACTGCCAATGGTACAGAATTGAACTTTGCCAAGGGCTTGCTCTTTAAGTGTGGTGCGGCTGTAGTTTCAAGCAGTGGTACTCCTGCAAACCAAAGCGGTAAAATCCGCTTGAACTATAATGGTGAGTATTTGGAGTTGAATGGTTCTAATCTTGTTGTAACAATTCCTAATGTTCAGAAAGACTGGGTTGTAACTGTTGTTTGCAAGACGGCAAGTAGCAAAACATCCCGTGGACTTTATGCAAGTGCCAATGTTGGTGGAACTACCGGTTTCGCTACAAAGTCTACGAGTCAGACTACTTGTACAGGTACTGTTACAGAGGCAGGTAATGTAACTTTGACTACTACTGATGGTGGCATGTTGATTTACAGTATTTCAGTAAAGGATCCTAATGCTGTAATTCCTGAACCGGTAGACCCAGATGCATCTAATAAGGTAAGCAATGCTGTTAGCCGTGATACTTATAAGAATCAGATGTTTGTAACTACAAACAGTGGTTCTGTAAACTATTATAATACAGAAGACTTGAGCAAGGTAACTTTCGAGGGAGATAAGACCATCGTTGTTCCTGTTAAGTCGGGCGCAGAGAATGATGAGTTCGATGCTACAGTAAAGGAATTGAGCTTTGCCAAGGCTGCAGAGCGTGGTGAGAGTGGTGAGGTAACCGAGAAGGGTATCACTATTACAGAGAGCAAGGGATGGCAGGAAAGTGCTTACGCTAAGTGGACTCTGCTTTCTGATGCAAAAAGCTACAATGTTTATGTAAAGGGTGGTCAGTATGCTGATTATACAAGGTTGACCAGCAGCTTGTTCGCAACTACGGTTCTTATGGTCGTGTGGATGTTGTTGGTTTGAAGGCTGGCAACTATTCTTTAAAGGTTGTTGCTGTTGATGCTAGTGGCGCAGAAACTTCAGCTTACGGTATTGCCGACAACTTGAAGGTTGTCAACTACGACCGTCAGGGCTTTGCTCATAAGGGTATCAGCGATGGTGTAGGTGCTTACAACAATGATGGTACTTTGAAGGCAGGTGCTAAGGTTCTTTATGTTACAAAGAATACTTTCAAGACTATCAAGGCTTCTTTGAGCGATGGTAAAAAACCTGTTGAATATACAGGTATTGGCGATATCCTTCTTGCAAAGCAGAAAGGTCAGGATAAAACTCCTCTTGCTGTTCGCATTATTGGCGAAATTAAGACTGCTGATGCTGGCGACCAACTTAAGACTGACCAGAAGGGTCTTTTGTTGAAAGGCAATAGCGAAACTACAGTCATGAATGTTACCATCGAGGGTATCGGTGATGATGCTTGTTTCAATGGCTTCGGCTTGGGAATCATCAATGGTACAAATGTTGAGGTTCGTAATATGGCCTTCTTCAACCAGGGTTCAAGCAACGACAACATGGAGATTAAGGGAACTCAGCACATCTGGGTTCACAACAACGACTATTTCTATGGTGAGAAGGGTAGCGGTGACCACGGTAAGGGTGATGGCTCTTTGGACTCTAAGGATGGTGCTTCTTTCTGCACATTCTCTTACAACCACTATCACGACACAGGTAAGTCAAACCTCTGTGGTATGAAGAAGGAAACTGTTGATAACCTGATTTGCTACCACCACAACTGGTTCGACCACTCAGACTCTCGTCACCCACGTGTACGTACATCTTCTGTTCATATCTGGAACAACTACTATGATGGCGTAGCTAAGTATGGTGTAGGTGTGACAATGGGCGCAAGCGTATTTGTTGAGTCAAACTACTTCCGTAACACCAAGTATCCTATGATGATTTCTAAGCAGGGTACAGATGCCAAGGGCGATGGTACATTCTCTGGTGAGAATGGTGGTGTATTGAAAGCTTATGGTAATATCTTTGCAGAAAAGAGCAAATACTTCAGCTATATCACCTGGAAGAACTCTAACACCGATTTCGATGCTTACGAGGTAGCTTCTCCTTCAGAGACAGTTCCTTCTTCTGTTGTAGCCAAGGCTGGTGGCACTTCTTACAACAACTTCGATACTGATGCTTCTAAGATGTATGCTTACACTCCAGATGCAGCTGTTGATGTACCTGCTAAGGTTACTGGTTTCTATGGCGCTGGTCGTTTGAATCAGGGTGATATTCACTATACATTCAATAATGCTACAGATGACGCAGACTATGGTCGTTGCGCAGGTCTCGATAATATTCTTTCTTCTTACAAGACAGGTCTTGTAAATATCTTCGGTGATGAGAGCGCTTCAAGCGGCGAGTCTGGTTCTACTGGTGGCTCAACAGAAGGTGGTGAGACAGGTGGCTCTGGTACAGGTTCTGGTACAGGTTCTGGTGAAGGTGGTAGCACTGGCGGCTCAACTGGTGGTACAGAAGGTGGCAGCACTGTAACTCCTATTGAGGGTACAGTAACTTGCAGTTTTGTTGGTTCAAAACCATCTAATGATAGCTTTACTGTTGATGGTAAGTATGGAAACAATTCAACTGGTGTAACCATTGATGGTACCGTTTATAACGCTTATTGTAAGATTGAATCAGCTACATCAATATCTTTCAAGACAACAGCAAAAATGCAGATGACTTGTTATACTGGTGATGCAAAGGCAAAATTAAAGATTGATGGTACTGATGTTACAGGTGATACAACCAAGGGTATTGTTTCTGTAACTCTTGAGGCTGGTGATCATTCTATAGCCAAGGCTGGTTCTGGTTCTCAGTCTTTATATCTCATCAAACTTGTCCCAGTAACAGAATAATGAATGTGTTTTACCCAATGAGGGAAAGATGTATATAATAATTTTAAGGGCTGTCTTTTCTTGAAGAGGACAGCCCTTTTTTAAGAAACAAAAACTAATCTTATCTAAAATGAAACAAACAAACTCTACTTTTTCTGCACAGTTCAAGGCTGCTTGCCGTAAAACCATATTGGCTACAGCTTTCTTCTGTGGCTTCTCAATGATGGCAAATGCACAGACCCAGGATGGTCGTGACTTCTCTATAGATGGCTTCGCTGCCTACGAAGGTGTTCCTGGTACTAATTGGTATCGTGCCGGTGGTACTACCGGTGGCGATGGTGGCAAGGTGGTGAAGGCAGATAACTTCTCTCAGTTGCAGGCCTATCTCCAAGCAACTGATCCATACATCGTTATCGTAGATCATGATATTACTACAGGCATCAAGTGCTATGTGGATGATCTGAGTACCGGTCGCTTGATTGATGACCAGAGTGGAAAGTCTGGTGTGGAGTCAGTCTATGGCGAGCGTATTATGATAGCTTCTAACAAGACATTGATAGGTGTTGTGAATCCTACAACAGGCGAGGCTCCTCTCTTTTCTCATATCACCTTCGTGATGCAGTCAGTTGATAACATCATTATCCGTAACTGCCGTTTCACCATGAAGGGCGTTCCTGTGCTCAGAACAGGTGAGAATAAGATTGTGGCTTGGCGTAATGGAGCACAGGTAGAAGTGGGTGACCCTGACTGCATCGGAATCCAGGCAGATAAGGTAAGTGCCAAGACCGACTGGGGTGGACATATCTGGATAGACCATTGTGAATTCTTCAATGGTGGTGCAGCCAATAAAGACCGCTATGATGGTTTGCTCGACTGCAAGAACAACGTGCAGTGGATGACATTCAGCTATAACTATTTCCACGACCATGACAAGAGTTGCTTGTGGGGTAAGGGCGATACTGATGTCTACGAAAACTGTCGTACCATTTCTTTCCATCACAATTTCTTTGATAATATTCAAGGCTCCCGTCTTCCTCTCCAGCGTGGTGGTCATGTACATTATTATAATAACTATATGCGTGGTTGCGAGGATGGCTGGGATATCCGTACAGGAGCTGTGGCATACGAAGAAGGTTGCTATTTCGAAGATACTAAGTCGCCTATCCGCTCTGATAGAGGTGGCAGTTTGAATATCTCTAAGGCCGAAGGGTACGATTGTATTTATAAGGGTTGCAAAAACCTGATGGAGGGGTACACCAATATTGATGGTGCTAAGATTAGCAAGTCTTATCCTGTGACAAAAACCGATTGGGTTCCTACCCAAACTACTTCAACTTACACCCAGCATTATCTCGACAAGACGGTGGATGTTCCTGCCATCTGTGAGAAGTATTCTGGTGCAGGTAAGGTGGAAATCTGGAAGGCTTATACCAATGAGATTCCTACAGCAGATGTAGCAGAATTCGATTATGCCATCAAGAACTACAGCACAGGTAAGACCTACGATGCAGAAGGAAAGGTATTGGCAAGTGCTACAACCGGTATTTCCCGTACTGACATGTTAGCAGAAACTGGCTCCTCTCGCATAGAGTATTATGATTTGGCAGGTTCCCGTCTTTCTGCACCTCAGAAAGGTATCAATATCGTCAAGAAGGTGAACCATGATGGACATGTAAGTGTGAAGAAGGTAATTTTCTAAAGAATAAGGTAATTTTCTAATAGGAAAGTTGTTACCGGCGAGATATCAGGTATGAATCCGATAAAGATTCCTGCTTTTTAAATGACAAAACGGACAAAAGCTAGATAAAGATTTGCTTTTGTCCGTTTTTTCTTTATTTTTGTCTTAAATCTGTCTGCTGTTTTTTTCTCTTTTCCCTACTTTTGCAACCGAAAACAATTTTAAACGCAAACGCATTTAAACGTAAAACGCAACCTAAAAGTAAAACAATGAAAGCAATCCAGAATTTAGCAAAGAGAAGTTTGCTTCTCGTGGCATTGTTCGTCATCGGATGTCTGCAACTCATGGCGCAGACAAGAACCATCAAAGGTGAGGTGACTGATGCGCAGAATGGTGAGGCTCTGATTGGCGCCACTGTCATGGTGGAAGGCGAAAAGGGCGGTACAGTTACTGATTTTGACGGTAACTTCAGTCTTCAGGTATCTTCTTCAGCCAAGAAGATCAAGGTATCTTATATCGGTTATATTGATAAGGTACTTTCTATCTCAGACAATATGAAGGTGAAACTCGAATCTGACAGCAAGGCGCTGGCTGATGTCGTGGTCATCGGATATGGTACGGCAAGAAAGAGTGACCTGACTGGTTCCGTAGCTACCGTGAAATCGAAGGACTTTAATAAAGGTCTCGTTTCTTCTCCAGAACAGTTGATCAACGGTAAGGTTTCGGGTGTACAGATTATGTCCAACAGTGGTTCTGCCTCTGCCGGTAGTACCATCCGTGTGCGTGGTGGTGCATCTCTGAATGCCAGCAACGACCCTCTTATCGTGCTCGATGGTGTGCCATTGGAGCAGGGTGGTATCTCTGGTAACAGCAGCAACTTCCTCAGCATGATCAACCCTTCTGATATTGAAAGCATGACTGTATTGAAAGATGCTTCTTCTACAGCCATCTATGGTTCCCGTGCTTCTAATGGTGTCATCATCATTACCACCAAGAAGGGACAGCAGGGTGCTGTAAAGGTGAACTTCAATACCACCAACAGTCTCCAGACCCGTGCGCAGATGGTGGATATGCTCAGCCGTGATGAATTCGTGAATGTTATCAACCAGTATGGTAGCGCTAACCAGAAGTCATTGCTCGGTACTGCCAATACCGACTGGAACGATGAGGTTTACCGTACCGCTTTCGGTACCGATAATAACCTCAGCGTGAGCGGCAGCATCGACAAGTGGTTGCCTTTCCGTGTGTCTGTAGGCTATTATAACCAGAGCGGTCTGGTTCGCAAGGACAATGTAGAGCGCTGGACAGGTAACGTAGTGTTGACTCCTAGCTTCTTCCAGGATCACCTGAAGTTGACCATCAATGCCAAGGGAACCCTCAATAATAACTCATTCAATAATGGTGGTGCCGTTTGGGCAGCTGCCACATTCAACCCAACCATCCCGGTTTATTCCGGTAACGACAAGTATGGTGGCTATAATGAGGCACTCGATGCTGACGGCTATCCTGTGAATGCTGGTGTAAGAAACCCTCGCGGTCTGGTTGATCTGTATGATTCAAAGAGTAAGGTAAGCCGCTTCATCGGTTCTATGGATGTAGATTACAAGGTTCACTTCCTGCCAGATCTCAAGCTCCACGCTACAGTGGGTGCTGACTATGCCAAGGGTGATGGAACCGTTTATGTTCCTGCCTACGCAGCACAGAGCTACAACAAGGATGAGTCTTTGGGCGGTAGCGATTACAAGTATGGTCCTCAGAAGAACGAGAACCGCTTGCTTACCCTCTATGCCAACTATGCAAAGTATTTCGAAGATATCAAGAGTAATGTAGACCTGACAGCCGGTTACGACTACCAGTACTGGAAGAGTACTACACCTCTTTATTATACCAAAAGTGCGGCAGGCACAAACCTGTCAACCGTAAAGGCATCAGATTACCGTCATGTAATGTTGTCATATTACGGACGTATCAACTATTCATTCGATGGAAAGTATCTCCTGACGGCAACCGTTCGTCGTGATGCTTCATCCCGTTTCTCTAAGGATACCCGTTGGGGTACTTTCCCATCTGTTGCTTTGGGCTGGACTTTGACAGAAGAGCCTTGGTTGAAGAACCAGAAGGTACTTTCTAACCTGAAGCTCCGTGCCAGCTATGGTGTTACCGGTCAGCAGGAAGGTATCGGCAACTACAACTATCTGCCGGTTTATACCTACAGCGTGACAGGTGCCGAAGCATTCATCAACGGACAGTATATCAATACTTACCGTCCTGAGGCATACGTATCAGACTTGAAGTGGGAGACTACAACCTCCTGGAACTTCGGTCTTGATTTCGGATTCCTGGATGGCCGTATCGGTGGTGCCATCGATTTCTATACCCGTAAGACCAAGGACCTGTTGGCATCAGTACCAACAGCAGCAGGTACTAACTTCTCAAAGACTATCCTTACCAATGTAGGTAATGTAGACAGCAAGGGTATCGAGATTTCTCTGAATGCAACCCCTATCCAGACCAAGGACTGGGAGTGGAATCTGAGCTACAACTTTACCTGGCAGAACATGAAGGTGAAGAACCTCTCACTCACAAAGGGTGGAAGTCAGACCAACGTGAAGGTAGGTCCATCTATCGATGCTTACCAGTTCCAGGTACTCTCAGAGGGATATGAGCCATACATGTTCTATGTATATCACCAGCTCTACGACTCTAAGACAGGCAAGCCAATCGAGGGAGCTTATGCCGATCTCAACAACGATGGCGAAATCAATGATGCCGATCTCTACCGCTATCATTCTCCAGCCCCTAAGTATATCATGGGCTTGAGCACATCCCTGAGATACAAGCAGCTGACTCTCGGTATGAGTTTCCGTGCCAACATCGACAACTATGTATACAACGGCATGGGTATGAGTACAGGTGCTTTCGAGACAGTAAGCTACAACAACTCACAGCTCAACAACCTCAACACCAGCTTCCTGAAGACAGGTTTCAAGACCCGTCAGTATCTTTCAGATTACTATGTAGAGAATGCTTCGTTCCTGAAACTCGACAACCTGAGTTTGAGCTACAACGTAGGCAAGATCAACAAGTGGGCTTCGCTCACCGTATCTGCAATGGTACAGAATGTATTCACCATTACCGGTTACTCAGGTACAGATCCTGAGGTGCCAAACGGAATGGACAACTCATTCTATCCACGTCCTCGCACTTACTCAGTAAGCCTCGGACTTCAGTTCTAACAATCAAAACAGATAACAATGAAACTTAAGAATATATTATATAGTATGATGATGGGAACAGCGGTGCTGACAGGCACAACCAGCTGTGTTTCCGATCTCGACCAATATCCTCATACAGAGACAACCTCTAAGGATGTTTATACCTCGCTTGCCAATTATGAGGCAGTGCTGGGTAAGATTTATGCTGCCATGGTGACCAGTGGTCAGGGCAAGGGCGGCGATAATAAGGATATGGAATCCGTATTGAACAATGGTAGTGGTTTCGATTACATGCGTATGTTTATCAATATGCAGGAGTGTGGTACCGATGAATTTGCCTCCACCTGGCTGACAGGTGAGCAGACTACGGGTCTTACTTATCTTTCCTGGGATGCTAACGATGCCTGGGTATCAGATATGTATTATCGTATCTACTACAACATCGCCCTCTGCAATGAGTTCCTGCGCAATGCCAACAGTGCCAGTTTCTCAGGTGCTGATGCAGAGAAGCTGAAGGAGTATAAGGCAGAAGTCCGCTTCATGCGCGCTCTGTTCTATTACCATGCCCTCGATTTCTATCGCAACATTCCGATGGTGACAGAGAATGACCCTGTGGGCAGCTACATTCCTCCTCGTTATACTCCACAGCAGACATTCGATTATATTGAGAGCGAGTTGAAGGATTGTGTAGGCGATATGCTTCCGGCATCCACCTGTCCTTACGGTCAGGCTTCTCAGGGTGCTGCCTATACCTTGCTTGCCAAGCTTTATCTGAACAGCGAGGTTTATACCGGCGTTGCTAAATATGCTGAATGTAAGGAGGCTTGCGAGAAGGTGATGAATATGGGCTACTCTTTGGAGTCTGATTACAGCAAGCTCTTCAATGCAGATAACGACAAGCGTACCAACGAGATTATCTTCGCCTTGCCGGTAAGTGCTGAGCATACCGTAAGCTGGGGAGCTTCTACTTATCTGGTTTGTGGACAGTTGAGTATGTCGAATGCCAACCAGAACGTTGCCGATTTTGGTGCTACCAGTGGCTGGAGCGAGTTCCGTCTTCGTCCTGAGTTCGTGGATAAGTTTACCCAAGCTGATATTGATGGTGACGATAACGGTGACAAACGTTGCAAGTTCTTTACCAATGGTCAGAGCAAGGATATAACCGATATGACTACTGAAACCGCCGGTTATCTCTCTGAAAAGTGGAGCAATTTGAAGGATGATGGTACTACGGCATCCAATACCGGAGATGCAGGTGTGGATACCGATTTCCCTCTCTTCCGTTTGGCAGATGTTTATCTGATGTATGCCGAGTGCGTGGTTCGTACTGGTGATGATTGGGACAACTGGGCAGGTGGTAGCGATGCAGAAAGTGATTCCCGCAAGAAGGGTGCCATTTATTGGATTAACAAGGTACGTGAGCGTGCTTATGGTATAGATGAAAATGGAAATCCTAAAGGACAAGTATGGAAAGAGAACTTCTCATCAAAAGATGCCTTCCTCCAGTTCATCCTCGATGAGCGTGCCCGTGAGCTTTATCATGAAGGTTATCGCCGTACCGACCTGATTCGCTATGGTCAGTTCACAACCAATAAGTACATCTGGCAGTGGAAGGGTGGTGTCCACGACGGACAGGCAGTGGATAGCAAGTACAACATCTATCCAATCCCTAACACCGAGCTTACCGCCAATCCAAATCTTCATAACGACAACTATTAATAGGATAAAAGAATGAAAAAGATATTTAGAAACCTGATGATGCTTCTCTGCGCACTCACCGCCCTGGTGAGTTGCGACGAGAGTGGCGACAATATATATCTGGATGGCTTCAAGGCATCCGATCTGATGGCATCGGCATCCGATGTGAAGCTGTCTGTAGATAACAGTAAGGACGTTGTCCTCTCGTTGGCTTGGCAGAATCCTACCTTGCTTTCGAGCGATGAAACCAAGCCTGCGGGCAGTGGAGTGCTGAAAACTTATCTGCAGGCATCCGCCTCTGAAGATTTCGCTTCAGTAAAGGAATACTCCGTAACCGACCTTTCCAAGGCTTTCACTGGTGCAGACCTTAATGCTGCAGCCAAGGATCTCGGCTTGTCTCCTGATGTGAGTTCACCTCTCTATTTCCGTATCAAGAGTCAGATGGGTAGCAATCTTGATGCCGCTTACAGTAATGTCTGCCAGATTAAGGTTACTCCATACCTCATTGATATGAGCTACATCAATATTTTGAATGCGGGTAAGGAACAGGTGCTCACCTATCTCTATTCTCCAAACTCAGATGGTATCTACTCTGGCTATATGAATGCCTCTTCTTGGTTCAACATCTGGGGTAAGGAAAACGATGGTAGCATTTGGGGTAATGTTGGACAGGATAACCATGTGTATGAAATGGATAATTCTGAGTCTGCATGGAACTTCTGGTTCCCTGGTCAAACAGGTATTTATTATACTGTTCTTGATACAAAGGCTAAGGAATTTAAGCCAACTTACATCAAGTTGATGCAGTTGAATGGTGAAGATATGGACTATGATGCTCCTAACTATGCTTGGACCAAGGTGATTACAACCACAGCCGATAATACTCCAGTCAGCATCGTAGCAACAGGTGCAGAGTACAGCAAGGCTACAGGTACAGATGATGCTGCAGCAGTAGTCAAGACAATGAACTATACTTTGGCTGATGGCAAGATGACTGACTCAGAGAACGCTGGAAGCGTGAATATTGCCAAGTCGGGTACTTATACCATTACCGTGAAGGTTGGTGAGCACAGTCAGTTGGAATACACCATCGTATCTGGCGATCAGACAACTCCGGAGCCAGAGGTCAGCAATACTCTCTGCATGTTCTCTAAGGATGGCAACACCCTTCTTGCTGTAATGAATAAGGTAAGCGATGGCGTTTATACCTGCAAGTACAAGCCAACAGCTTGGGAAGGATTTATGTTTATCTATGTAGGAGCCAACAAGGATGACAAGCAAACATGGTATGGTTGCGAGCCAAGTGACGATAAGATGTTTAATCTTTCTACGGCAGACGGCAAGTGGAGTCCTTGGTTCAAGGATGATGTAACTGGTGGTGAAGTAACCGTTACCGCCGACCTCAACACCATGACATGGAAATATGAATAATTAATAAGAAAAATAGCAATGAAAAATATATTTGGAAAAGCCATGTTGCTGGCTACAGCGCTCTTGTTCTCTATTACGGGAACAAGTTGCAGCAGCGACGATTCTACTGTTCACGAGCAGGAGAAAACATACGATATGAGCGGTTTTGCCAAGGGTGCCGATGTTTCCTGGCTCACAGAGATGGAGAAGGATGGTGTGAAATTCTATAATCAGAATGGCAAGGCTACAGAATGCATGAAACTCCTCCGTGAAGAAGGAACCAATTCCATCCGTCTGCGTGTCTGGGTAAATCCGGAAGGTGGCTGGTGTGGCAAGAATGATGTCATCGCCAAGGCTTGGCGTGCTCAGCAGCTCGGCTTCCGTCTGATGATCGACTTCCACTATTCTGATACCTGGGCTGACCCGGGCAACCAGAAAGTTCCTGCTGCATGGCAGGGCTATACTGCCGAACAGATGAAACAGGCTGTGGCTGATCATACCAAGGATGTTTTGACAGCCCTGAAGGATAAAGGTGTAACCAACGTAGAGTGGGTGCAGGTGGGCAATGAAACCCGCGACGGAATGCTCTTCAATAGCGATGAGGCTGTAACCGGTCAGGTATCTAAGAATGCAGCCAATTTTGCAGCTTATATCAACGCCGGATATGATGCAGTAAAGGCGGTTTATCCACAAGCTAAAGTTATCGTGCACGTGGATGAGGGGCATAACCTCGGCCGTTATACCTGGCTCTTTGGTGAATTGAAGAAGAAGGGTGGAAAATGGGATGTCATCGGTATGTCACTTTATCCAGAAGATAACAATTGGCAGGAATTAACCACCAGTTGCCTGAATAATATCAAGACTTTATCAGAGATGTACAATTGCAATGTCATTGTTTCAGAGATAGGTATGTGGTGGGGTTCTGATCAGGCTGCGCCAATGATGGAGAAGATGGTGGATGGCTGCAAGGCTATTCCTACCTGCGAAGGTATCTTCTATTGGGAACCTGAGGTTTACAACAACTGGAAGCCTGCCAACTATAGTACTTTGGGTTGGGGTGCTTATACCAAGGGAGCTTTTGATAACTCCGGTAAACCAACTGCTGTATTCGATGCATATAAATAAGAATATTAAATAAAAGATATGATCAAGAAAAGCATTATTTTCATGTCTCTCGCCCTGGCGTTCTCTACCATGTGCCAGGCGCAGAGCAGAAAGGTTATCAATTTACCATCGTGGGATTTCTCCCGCGATGGCAAAGTGTGGTCTCAGGTAGCCGTGCCTCACGATTGGGCTATCTCGGGTCCTTTCGATAAGAAATGGGACCTGCAGATGGTGGCTATTGAGCAGAATGGTGAGAAAGAGAAGTCTGAGAAGTCAGGCCGCTCGGGTGCGCTGCCTTGGATAGGTGAGGGGATGTATAAGATGAACTGGACGGCTCCAAAGGGTTACAAGCGTGCCGTCTTGGTTTTCGATGGTGCCATGAGCCAGCCTGTAGTTACAGTAAATGGAAAGGAAGCTGGCAAGTGGGCATATGGTTACAATGCTTTCCGTATCGACATCACTCCTTTTATCCAGTTTGGCAAGAATAATCTGATAGAGGTACATCTTAATAATGTAGAGGAGAGTAGCCGATGGTATCCAGGCGGTGGCCTTTACCGTCCGGTATCTGTTGAACTGTATGGCAATGAAAACTTCTCTACCTGGGATACTTTCGTGCGTACTTTGAAAGCCAACAGACAGGAAGCTGAAGTAGAGGTAAATGCTCTCTTGGAAGGAAAGATAGGAAAATCGGGCAAGACTGTCATCGTCTTGCTGGATGAGGCTGGTACAAAGGTTGCCGAGCAGACCGTATCGGGTGCAACCCCGCAAATCAAGACTACCCTGAAGGTAACAAATCCTCAGCTCTGGTCTCCGGAATCTCCTTATCTCTATCAGGTGAAGTTAACCCGATATGAAGGAAAGAAGGTGGCTGATGTACAGACGCTGAAGACCGGTATCCGTACCATCTCGGTATCCAGGAATAATGGTTTCCAGCTCAATGGCATTACCCGCAAGATCAAGGGTGTCTGCCTGCACCACGATCTCGGTCCGTTGGGAGCTGCAGAGAACAAGGCGGCACTCATCCGCCAGATCAAGACGATGAAGGAGATGGGTTGCGACGCCATCCGTACAGCCCACAACATGCCTTCTACCATGCAGATGGAAATCTGCGATTCCCTCGGTATGATGGTAATGGCTGAGAGCTTCGATATGTGGATTTATCCTAAGTGCAAGAATGGCTATGCCAAGTTCTTCAAGGACTGGAGCGACAAGGATATCACCAACCTGGTGAAGCACCATCGCAACCATCCTAGCATCATCATGTGGAGTATCGGCAACGAGATTCCTGAGCAGTGGAGCAAGGAGGGTATGGAGATTTCCAAGCATCTGCAGGATCTCTGTCATCAGTACGACCCATCCCGACCTGTAACTCAGGGTATGGATAGGGCTGAGGATGCCCTGAAGAGTGGATTTGCCCAGGTAATGGACGTTCCGGGTTTCAACTATCGCGTACATAAATATTATAAGAACATCGAGCAGTTGCCTCAGGGCTTCCTGCTGGGTTCAGAGACGGCATCTACCGTCAGCTCCCGTGGCGTGTATAAGTTCCCGGTTCAGGTGCGTGCCAGCAACAACAATCCATACGCCGATGGCCAGTGCTCCAGCTATGACACGGAGTATTGCTCCTGGAGTAATCTTCCGGATGATGACTGGAAGATGCAGGATGATTACAGTTGGGTAATCGGAGAGTTTGTATGGACTGGCTATGACTATCTGGGCGAGCCGACTCCTTACGATACTTACTGGCCAAGCCGCAGCAGTTACTTCGGAATCTGCGACCTTGCCGGACTTCCAAAGGATAGGTATTATATGTATCGTGCCCGCTGGAACGAGCATCAGCACACCACCCATCTTCTTCCTCACTGGAACTGGAAGGGTAGAGAAGGACAGGTAACCCCTGTATATTGCTACACCGATGGCGTGGAAGGCGAGCTTTTCGTGAATGGCAAGAGCCAGGGCAGAGTGCGCAAGGACAAGTCAAGCCGATTGGACCGCTATCGCCTCCGCTGGAACAATGTGAAGTATGAACCAGGCGAGATTCGTGTGGTAACTTACAACCAGTATGGCGATAAGGTTGGCGAGGACGTGAAGCGTACTGCCGGCGAGCCTGCACAGATGAAGTTCAGTGTAGAAACACCTGACCATGAGCCTATTGACTGCATGGTAGAAGGCTGTACCGATGAGCACAATGTACTTCTGAATGCCGATGGCAACGACCTTGCCTTCATCACCGTGAGTCTGCAGGATAAGGACGGTAATGAATGTCCGCTTGCCGATGACGAACTGACCTTCGAGGTGAGTGGTGCCGGCACTTTCAAGGCAGCCTGCAACGGCGATGCCACATCGCTCGAACCGTTCACCCAGCCACAGATGAAACTCTTCTCCGGCAAACTCGTAGTCATCGTACAGAGCAGCAAGCAGAAGGGCGACATCATCCTGAAAGTAAAAGACAGCAAGCGAAATATCGAAAAGTCGATTACGCTTCAGGCAATATAAAATGTTCAGGTTTTGCAAGTTCAGAAGTTAAAGAAGTTAAAGGAGTTATCGCTCCCTACGGTCGCTGAGGAGTTAAGACAATAGTCTTTTTGACATAGTTTTTAAGCAGCAAAACATACGTCTTAACTCCTTAACTTCCTTAACTCCTTTAACTTCATGATTTTTTTATGATTTTTCTCCGATATTTTTTGGCATTATCATGAATATTGTGTAAATTTGCACGCATGAAAAAGTCAATAAAACCTATATACCGCATCAGCAT
>ERZ1035051.446-NODE-446-length-15261-cov-14.478495_pt1 | contig 15261 bp, 16 predicted proteins | sample MGYA00520586_ERZ1035051 | MGnify/ENA primary metagenome ERZ1035051 (study PRJEB33766, sample SAMN09781692) | gut metagenome | biome: gut microbiome | host: Homo sapiens | place: Madagascar | study: EMG produced TPA metagenomics assembly of the PRJNA485056 data...
GTTTGTTCATTCGGTCTATTGATGATTACAGCCAAGGCATAGCGAGGTTTCTTGCATGGGAAAACTCCGACAAAGGACATTTCTGCCAATTCATGTTCACCGTTTTCAAGTTCTTTGCCTTGATAGTTGCCATATACTCCTGCTATATCCACTTTCTTTGGGGCATAAGATGCTTGTATGCCTTTCCCTTTGTTCAGACCAATCAATACCTCTTGCAGATATTTACGTCCCAAAGTCGTAATGTTGTCAAATGTTTCCTCTGTAACTGAGTCCCCTTGCAAAGTCGGGAATGTCAGAGTGTTCTTCTGATAGACACCATTAAAGAGCGCAGCCAATTCCATGGCGTTAGTTTGCTTTTCATCGCTTGTCATTTTCTTCCATATACCAAAGGCATTGTCGCCATGGTTTACCAGGAGTATCTTGAACATAGCCACGTTAGATTTATGTGTCAATGCTTGGCGACAAGTCATTACACCATAACCGCCAGACCGCCAGTTATGGTCACGAATGCTGATGCTGTCACCTATATTATATATGCCACCGCACAAATCCATCTTGTCATTGAGTGAACCATTGATATCTGCCAACATAGGAGTAATGCCTACAAGTGTCAAAATGCGAGGACTACATGCTTGTTTCAATAGCTTACCATCTGAATAATCATCACTATCTTTCTCCAATGCAACCCATGATTTCAGTCTTCCTGTTTGTGCATCTATAACAGCAATCTGTCCGTATGTTCCATTCAACATCTTCAACCCCTTAGACAAAACATCTTGGCATTTTTGAGTCATCACACTATCTATTGTTGTGCATTCATCAAGTTTAGCGACATATTCCGGATTGTCCATCCATACACCAACAGTTTGATTGTTTTCTCCAACCACGCCAATGGTGCCACGCTCAATCCCTTTTTCTACATAGAAGTAGAATACCTCAATGCCATCTTCAGACACATAACGACGTGAGAAACCTGCAACATCTAAATCTATCTCCGTTACATTCTCATGCTTCTCCAAGTCATAGATACCCTGTTTGCCACCTTTTGAAACAACGGCAAACTTGGCAATGCTACAAGTGTCTATCTGCTCGCACTGCTCCAAAGGTACTTGGGTGATATGTTTCTTACTAAAAGCCTCTTCTGCGTCAATGGTATCAGTAACTATCACTTTTTGAGCAAAGGATAACGTGCCGAAAAAGGCTAAAACTATTACAAGTAAGCCCATTTTGATTCTTTTATTCGTGTTCATATCTGATTTTTTTTATTTGATTCAGTCAAACACCTCAATATAACTGGTATATTCCGGGAACCACTTGTCAAGCAATGCATCTGTCTTTCGTTCGATTTCTGGTGTGATGTTCTTGCTCACTTTCTGATAGACAACTGAAAGAGAAAAAGCCTCGTCTATCCATCCAATAATAGACAGACGCTTAGCAGAAATCAAGTCTACAGGTAATATCAAATAGGATATGGTTGACAGAATCATCAATTTGTCGCTCTTCGGTGTATCCTTACTTACCATGATGAAATAAAGCAACAAGAGTGGACGAGCACTCATGCGACCAACTTTCGTTGCATACTCTTGTAGTTTTTCTTTCAAAACCTTTGTGTTTATAAAACTTTGTTTGTCCATTTTCTTTTTTTTCTTGTTATACGTTATTGGTATAGAGAGTTTTGAACATTTAAAATCTATCACCATAAAAAGAAAAACTTGCAAACCTAAGAGATGTTGGTTTACAAGTTTTCTTTTCAATTATCGTATTTGCAAAATTATGGAGTTACAAAATATTCCAATCACTATCTTTTTCTAAAGAATATGCTTTTTGTTCTGAGCCTATTTAACAATACTCTGTTAATAATCACATAATTGTTTGAAAATGAGCGAGTTGATTAACAAAACATAACTAAACAAATTTGGCTAAGTGCCTGATTTTTAGTACCTTTACAGTTGATGTCAAGACATTAAAAGTATGATGATTTCAGAGCCACTTAGCCAATATGAGGAGATCCTCAAGGATGCAATCCGTACATCAATGAAAGAATCTGGTGCAAAGTTAGCAAAAGTTTTCCATACTCTGCTCATCGAGATACTAACTAGGGTGTCCAGTTCGTTGTACCAAATTTAGCTCACTTTCCTAAGCGTTTTGGTTCGTTCTGTTACCCAGTTTTTGGACAAGTGCTCGGTTGACCAAGTACTGATGTCCTTCAGTTTAACATTTACAATGCGCTCTTTGAAATTAATTGTTTTTGTAACGGATTCGTTCGAGACTTTTGGATATAACGGTATCGTCAGAACAAAAGACGTTACGCCGTACAGCTTGTTCGGCGACTTTTTGCTCTTATAGATGCCAAAAGTAGATTCAATAATGTCGGATGATACATTGATGCTCATGTTAGCAGTGAGAAGTGCTTCTTCCCGATTGAAGTATTCAAGCATCTTGATACCAGCATGTACCTGTCTGGAATGTGCATTTCCTAAGACATGAGTAATGATATGGAGCTTGCACTTACTGCTCGTCATGATCGAGAAGCCTTCGTTCTTGCAGATGGCCTCGACGTGTCTTACAGCACAAAGTACAGCCTGCAGTTCCTTCAGCAGAGATTCATAATCCTTTATGAAGGCATACGCTTCCTGTATTTTCTCTGGTAGCGTGTCATAACAGTCAAGCATTTCATTACCCCAGAACACCCATGAAGACATATTCATGAACCGTGATATAGTTCTCATATTGGGAGGCAGCAAGTATGCCTTGTCGGTCAGATGATACTGCAATCGTTTCTTGCCAAGGAGTGTTGTAAACTCCACAAAATCAGATTGTTTCTCATAGACATTCTTGAGAATCACACCCATGGAATGACTGATGTCTGCATGATGTATATGTCTGGAGCCAGTGATGCCCTTGGTCAGATTATGACCATTGTCGCTTATGATGTAATCGGGAGCATTTCCTGCATATTTCTCTGCTTCCTCTATTCTGCTTTGAACGTCATCGCCGTTGAAGCCCTTGCTAACCGACATGTCAAGAATTGTGACATCCTCGTGTTTTATAGGGCGCCCCTGATGCTCGGAAGGAATTGCAAGAGTCAAGAGAAGCTTCTGCCCGTTTATGGCAATGCTTTCGTCTACGACCATTGCAAACTTCTTGTCCTTGCATGGCTGCTCATCCTGATAGACAGAGAGACCAAGTTTCTTCACCCAGTTTTCTATGGTGTTGTAGCACGGAACCTTTCCAAATGTATCACCCAACAGCTCGGCGAAGATCTCCAGGATAGTCACGACTGTGCGCAACCCACATGGTGTACGCATGTAGATCAAAACGCAGAGTTGGATGACTACAAGAGGAAATCTATGTCCGGGAACAGGCTCGAGAGAAATCGACTTTGTTCGTCGGTCAATGTTATCTTCCGAACGTCTTTTTTTTAAAGCTCCTTCTTGGTTTTGTCATACTTAGCCTTGATTTTGTCTTTTTGAGATGCAAGTTTCTTGTTCTCCTTACGAAGACATTTTAGCTCCTCAAGGAGAGACTCTTTATCTTGGTTTGAATCTAACTTTTTCATTGATTTACGTATCTTGAAATTACATTCAAAGTTACTAAAAATCAATGAGTTATGCAAATTTTCAAAGAACTATTTCGCTGCTTAAAACGTTAAATATCAGAGCGTTAGTTTTGTAACTTAATGGGTGATTTCAGCATCTGTTTTTCGGAACATCTAACTGGACACCCTACTTGCTAATATATGCATCAATCGAGCCGTCAGCATTTCTCATAGTTGCGAAGCCACATTCACAGCATTTCCATGATTTCTTGCCTAAAACAGACCCAATAAATTTATATGTACCTGTTATATCTCCAACGGTGGAAAACGCAGCTGTGATGCCTTTTAAAAATCCGTTTGTCTTGTCATGTTTCATTTCAATCGCAGTTGATTCGCGAAAGCCTATTTCAATATGTCGAGTGTATCTTTTGCACTTGGGACATTCAAAAGCATTTGTATTCATATTATATTTTTTAGTTATACTTCGTCACCAGCAGAGTTTCTTATCATTGTATCACCACATTCACCACATTTCCAAAATCGATCACCTGTTAAAGTCTTAGCGACTTTAGAAATGCCAGTAATGTCACAAAATCTAGTTATTATTTGATTACCAAATTCATCATCTCCAGTACTAGCTTGAAATTCACTCCAAGACAACTCATAGTGTATTGTATATTTTTTGCATTTATTACAATAAAAAGAATTTGTTGCCATATTTAAATTATTTAGTGTTTATCACATACTATTCCTTTTTCTTCAAGTCTTGACATAACATCCGCTGCAAAATTTCTCGCATCAATCTCTACAGGTTGATAATAATACAGCCGGAAATCTACATCGTGAAAACTACCATCGTTGTAAGGAATGAGTATTTTCTGCGTACCGCTATGATAATACTGGTACTCCGGGTTATAGAAATTCTCACGCCAAGTTTCGACTTCACTACCAGATTCGTGAATCATCTTTACATCAACATTGTAATGCTGATAGGCATGACGGCCCTCATGAACAATTGTATCTAGAACTTCTCTGTGCATACCTGGATCATTTGAACCAACGTATAAAGAATTTAGCACAATCTTATGTTCGGAGGCGCTTTGATAACCGAGATGTCTCGGTTCCATTTCTTGCAGCTCAACCTTTAATGCTGGACGATGTTCAATCGCAGCAATGTGCTGTTCCACACGGTTAAGCAGAGCTTCCCTTTCAGAAAGAGAAAGTTTGCTCCAATTTTCCAAACGGAAGTCGTCAACAGACTCTAAATAATCAGCGATTCCTTCAGCCATTTCAAAATCAGACATCATCTCAGTAGTTTCAATACGAGAAGAAAGTGATTCCAATGATTCATCTTCAATGTTTTCTGCAACATCTGAAGATGTATCAGCCAAAGGTTCAACAGAGTCGTTGATGTATTCCGATAATGGAATTTTTTCGATATTTTCTAAATTTTCCAAGCTCATTACTTATGGTAGTTAGATCCACAATTGCCAGAACAGGTGCAACCTCCAAAACTATAGTTTGACCCGCACCCACCTGAACACGTACAGGTGCTCATTTCTATAATTGGTTCATTTACACTCTCTGGGGTGTCCGTATGTTCCACTTTCACTTCCAGCGGAGATACTTCTTCCGTATTCTCTAAAGCATTTGCTTCAATCTGTTCTAATTTTTCATTAGACTCCAATGTCTGATTATTCATAATTATGCGATTTTAGATATTACTTTTTTTATTGATTGCAAGGCTTTGGGGTCGTTATTTAGCTCTGCTTGTGCGAGCCGGAACTTACAGTTCTCTACAAATAAGATTTTGAACGCACTGCAATGAAATGGAGAGGGGCGACTTACATCATCTGTGCAAATGTAATTCATTCCGTAACAATGGTTACAAGCAACATTAAGAATGCACTTCGCACAAACCGGTGACTCAAATTGAGAATGGTCGCTAAAAGTGTATCTGAGATTACTCTGAATTGCTTTTTCCATTGGCAAGGACACTGGTGAAAACAAATGGCACGCATAAGTCTTACCAGTCCAATCTACACAAGTCATATCCTCTCCGCAGCAGCAAGTCTTCACATTGTGCTTACTTCGACCAATAGACTCAACATTGACTCGTAGCATTGAGAAGGGTATTAAGGTCGGATTTTCCAAATAGTACTGAGACAATTTGTTGAGTTCCTGCTTATACGCAACAAGCGACTGCTTAGACCAATTAATAGATGGTCCCATCGCCAAATCTGCGGATATATATTTGAATCCTTTGGTATGTAAGAATATTACTCCATCAGCAAGGTGAGAAATAGTTTCAGGAGAAATCGTCATCTTGACACTCTGTTCTGGCCAAGTTGATGCAAAATAAGAAAGCTCAACCTTTTCAAAAGATGATGAACGGTTCGTGTTTTGCATATCAATATCACCATCGAAACTTAGACCAAGATGAATCTTATCTTTGTATTTTGTAAACCATTTTTTCATTTCGCTGGTGAGCAGCGTTCCATTTGTAGGAACAAATAAGACCATAACCTTATTTGCATAAGGTGAAGCCCAAAGCCATTCTGAAACATCTTTTATCAAAGAAAATTCTAATAATGGCTCGCCGCCCATAAACTGAATTTCCACAGAGTCATAGTCATCCTTTAGAGATGACATCTGCTCCTGTATAATCCGTTTTGCTCGATCAACGGTCATATGGAAATTAGATTCCTTGGGTTCGTAACAGTAGGAGCAACGAAGATTGCACCTATATGTCACAAGTAACATTATGGTTTTTTGCTTTCCCATGAACTATTTATAATTGTACACCATCTTTAAATTCAGCGATTTTACCATCTGGCGAAAACATCATGCCCTTGAACGGCTTGTTATCTGCGAAGATACCTTCAAACCAATTACCGCTGGACCAAAAGAGTTTTCCATAGCCATGAAACTTGCCGTCTTTCAGTTCGCCGTCGTATATTTGACCGTCAGCTTTCCGAAATACGCCACGTATCATCTTGTCGAATTTCCAGATGCCATGAAAAACACTTCCATCGGCAAACCAGCAAATGCCATCTCCTGTGCGATGGTCATTTTGCCACGTTCCTTGATAAACGTTATGATTGGCATATTCCATCCGGCCTATTCCCTCTCGAATGCCATGGTTGAACTGACCTTTATATGTTTGGTTGAAACGATCCTTTTGTATGTTCCAAAAACGATAAACACCTTGACCATGCATCTTGCCGTTGTCCCAATCGCCATCATAAAGGTCGCGATTAGTAAACTTCATTACACCATAACCCTGACGAACTCCATTTTCGAGTTCTCCAGTGTATTCGCCGTTTTCGAGAACACATGTACCGTAACCTGTAAATTTCTTTTCTTTATTCATGAGTATTGTGTTTTAACTTATAGAGAAGATAAAATGAGAAAATCTATCTCGGATTATAACTTCATCGCATCCATATTATTGATTTGAGCGAGGTATATATCAGAACTATCTCCTGACATAACATTGGCACTATTGAATCCAGCTAAAACAGCTTGCCCAACGGAAAGTTTAGCAATAACTTTTTGTTGTTCGGGTGTAAGTCCAATACACTCAGCTATCCGTTGCGAATCGTCAGATGCTACCAACTTATGTATTATTTTGACATTTGTATTCTTGATTGCATCTTCAATCAGTCTAGTCGGAACTTGGTCTACAACCATCATGCCTTGACCGTAAGCGCGAACCTCAGAAAGGAAATTACTGAACATTTGAGCCGACTTATAAAGTGGTGATTCAGGGTTGTCGCATCTTGACATCACACGATGAGCTTCTTCCACAATAACAAGATGCCTACACTCGTTAGACGCAAAAGAACGCTTGTTGGCTTCAGATTCTGCAATGCGATATTCATATAGGAACTGAAGTAACAGAGACATAATGAATGCTCGGTCTTGGTCATCACCAGCGTATGAAAGATTAACGACAACAGGTGTACCAAACAATTCATCCCATGTATATCCAGTAAGCTTAGGGTTATTAAGCAACTCGCCTTTCCACCCGTATGTTAAGCTCTTAAAGCGCGTACGCAATGCTGCAGATATATTTTGAGTATTTTCTCTTGCATAGCCGATGTTAGCCATTAAGCTATCTATGAAATTACTATCTACGGATGCCAGACTGGGGTAACCTCGTTTCATGTAGGCACCATCTTCCTTATCAAGCATCGGATGTTTTTCTGTATAAAGCTCATATAACAAATGTTCCACAATGACCGGGAGTATGTCCTGCATTGGAAATGCCGAGGCGAATGTCGATTTTAGACGGTCTATATGCGAGAGAACGCGCAATTCGCTGTTAGGTAGCGAAATAACCTCAAAAGGATTAATCCTCAATTTCTGTGGAGTGAAATTAGCTTTCGCATAATTCTCACAACCTGGGATAAATATTTTTATCTTTTTCGAGGGGTCTTTAATGCCTTGGTTATATTTAATTGCCCAATCTACATACTCCGTTTTTGCTGGCTCTATAACGAAGAATGGACGATTAGCTTTAACAAAACCATCAAGAATGCTTAGGACGGTATTTGTTTTTCCGCTACCGTTAACACCGCAGACAAGCGCATGTCGTGATAATGTATCAATTGGAAGTTTAACACACATATCGGTAGAGGAACCACTCCAAAGTAGTTTTCCCAGTTCTACCGCTTTTGCAGTTGTTTTAAGATGTTGTTCTGTCAAACTGAACGATGGCGATGCATCGACAACATTAATGCCTGGAACGGAATGTAACGGGAAGTTGACAAAATAAGAGAGTTCCTTGGTCGTTAGTACAGTTTTTAGGTCACTGAAATGACGACCTAATGGATGCTCGAATCGACCGCCAACACTTTGTATGTTTATTACTGGCGAGGCAAAACTACCTAAAGTTTGAGGTATGTTGTCGCCGACAACATCCTCTATATGATGTATTCGAATGGGTTCGAAAGTAGAACCTTGTCCGCTTGTTATAGACTTTAGCTGCATTGAGGCTCCCTGAATTTCATGAGGGTTTTCTGCCATTAAGTAGACACCAACTGACCAACACCCTAAAGCCTTTCCAGTTTCTAATCGCTTTGAATGATTAGTCAGTTGCTCTGTAACAGCCTGAATCTGTTTATTTACAATGTTGCTGCTGATAGATTGCCCTGAAGTTTTTGATGTACCTTCAGACCTGCCTTCTGTTGTTGATTCTGAATGAGAAACACCAGTGGTTTTAGAAGGTGAGAATTCTGCCAATAAATTGGAACCAGCGATGGTGTTTGCTCCATCAACGATGGCCAATGCGGTAGTTAAAACACCTGCAGGTGGGAACATTGCCGAAGCTAACATTATTCCAGCACCGACCATTCCCCAACGACTTTTTACCTGCTTGCTTTCACTTGTACCATCACAGATCGCTTTCGACTTACTCAATGTTACACTGACACTGCTGGAGGTATTCTCAGAGTAGTTAAATGAACTCAAAGACTCTGCCTGTCCACAAAAATCTCGTGTAAGATATAACATGCCATCTACATCGGCTTCTTCTATTGGATCCGCAACAACCATGTATGTAAAATTCTTCTTTTGCATACCGGCCATCAACGTATCTATTGTGGCAGGATAAATAGTTTTATATTGGCTTTCCATAGATGGAATGCCAGTAAGGGCATCAATACTGTCATATCTTTTGCAGATATTTTCGCGTATGGTGTCCACATTCCCTTTAACCCTCTGGCATTTTATGCCAGGCCATATACCTCTGATGAAATTCGTTAGACTGTCTACGAAAGTTACATCAATGTCAGCCTTGTTATATGACCTAACTCCAAGATAAATGTCATAAACACCATGCTCGCCATTTACAAGGAATAGCAACTGTGTCTTTTGGGGCAAATGACATGCTGAAAGAATTTTCTGTATGGCGGTAAAGCAGTTTTCTGCACTATTATCAACAGGCTTTCCTACTTGTGTTATTTTTATCCAAAAAGGTGGAGTAGGCATATCTAACCTTTTTGATGCCAATTCCAGAGAGAAAGGAAAAGAACTCGATGATATGCCATTTAGATATTTCCTTTCAGACGTAAAGGATAATGACTGCGCTATTCCATTAGCAGCCAAAACCTTTGCCATTGGCTCAAAGGCTTTCTTTTCTTGTATTGTCAATTCTTTTTCCATGTTTACTACTCAATAGGTATAATGACTTGTTGAAGATTTGCTTCCATCTGCTTAGTGTAATAGTCGCTGAAAGTTCTGACTAAAGTGGACTTGAAGTTAGAATTATCATTTAACATGCTTCTGACTTTAGTTCCCACTCCTGAGCAAATTTCGTATTTCTTCTCTAAAAGTTTATTAACGTTTCTACGGCGCACCTCATCATCGCTGCGGAATGCATTGCGAATAGCCTTAATAAAATAATAAGGGAGAGCAAAAATTCCCCAAAGGAATATTCCAAGTGCAACCCAAAGCGCATCGGATACTACATCTGTTATAGAGTCAACTATTTGTGACAGTGTCGTTGACAAATCTCCTAGGCTTTCATTAATGGCTGAGATTTGCCCAACATCAACTGTGCCAGTTAACTTTATCTCGCGGCTAGGAGCATAACGTCTTATAATTTCATTCATCTTCTTGAGAATTTCTTCGCTTCCTTGTTTCAAATAATAATGAATGTCATTATTAACTATAGAAGAAACTCTGTGATTTTTGAAGTAGTTTACATCATTTTCAAGCCATTCTTTTAGTTCGTCAGTATTGGTACTTGTTCCGCTTATTATCCATCTATGGCATGAATCCTCAATAGTAGACCAAGCTTTTGACTCGACATCACTTGCCAACGTTTCAATAAGATTATCAATCTTTACGGTTCTACTAATTATTTGGGGTAATTCGCGCCTTAACTCTTCCACTAAAACGGTTGTAATAGCATCGGTAGTACCAAGCAAGGCAATTCCACGAGAAATCGTTAGAGATGGGTTATCATTATCAGTCTTGATTTTCTCAATAGGAAGGGAAAAGACTTCAGATATAATCGGACGAATAAAATTCATCCTACTTGCGCCTCCTGTAAGGAAAACACCATTCACTGTTTTCTCAGGTATATGGTTATCCTTAAAGTCCTGCATGGCATTACGTAAAAGCTCCATGTAATGAACTTCTTTCTCAACCATAGAATTCAATTCTTCAAGGTTTTTAATTCGCAGTTTTACATATGTGTCCTGATATTTGTCATACGAAGCCTCTTGTTCGGGTATAATGTTGCACAATGGAAAGCCACTATTCGTAGGTGATGACTCATTGCGACTATATGCCTCTTCTTTAAATTTACGAGCTCTGAATTCTAAGGCATCCCTATACTCAGGGTAATTTGAGATAAATTCTTTAACATCTGGATTTGATAGTATCATATTTTCCAGAATTGCTTTATCTATTTTGCTCGCACCGATATCGTAGCCAAAATCTATAGGCTTATTGTCTTCAGCCAGATATGTAAAATCCAGTGTACTTGATCCCAAATCAAATACAATTCCGCCTTGTGATATGTCATTCGCAAAAGTTTCTTTGTTTCTTGCATAGAAAATTGCAGCACGAGACTCTGATGTTAATCCTGCAAGAGGTATTCCAGCCTTAAGCGCCATTTGGCAATACAAATCCTTACAGTCATTGTCAACCCATCCTGATGGACGAGCTATATATACAATGTGATTATCATCCGTCAATTCTTGCCGACTCTCTCTAATGCGAGCATAGATAGCTTTCATGTATTTCATCATCAAGACTTCATTCTCTCCCGAGATGTCAACCGGTTTTTGCTTGAAGCTCAAACGAAAGCCGTTGTTGTCGGTCAAATGCTCAAATGCTTCATCTCCAATAAACATAGACTCGTCTGGCATAATACAGATTGCTGACGGAATAACCTTTTTCCGCGCATTAATATCCATGTCTATATCTTCTTCTTTGTTTTCTCGATGACCTGCACTTGTCTCCCATTCCAGGGAACAAATGGCGGCAGAGGATTCACCATGTCCAAAGTCAATACCAACCACATATCGGTGTTGATCTTTTATTGGTTTAATTAATTGGGCTTTCATATAGAAGTAATTTTTCCGTTATTATAATTTAAGCCATAATTCTCGAGGCTTTCTTCAAGCAAGCCAATAGCATTTTGCATTTTTGCAGGTACACTATCCTTGTTGCTTTCACATACTTTACAAACATTTGCTATCTGGTCAAGTAACATGCCGTAATCGCTTTGCAATGTAGGCTTTTCCTTTTGTTCGTATGTATTTTGAATACGTTTCACTTGAACGCGATAGGTATCGATAATGTCATCCAATTTTTTACAAATGTTGCCAACAATGGACAAGAAAGAGTCCACATCCATCATTTTTCCCGATGGCTTTGTCCTAGTTGGAGTGGAAGTTGTACTTATTCTTGGATTAGGTTCTTGATTAGCTGCAATGTATAATACAATTGCAGTTCCGGCTATAGCTCCGAATAATGCGCCCCAAGTGTGTAACATTAAAGCTCCAGCAACACCTCCAATAGCAGTTCCGCCGACAACAATAGGTGCTTTTTCCTTTGATATGCTTCCTTTATTGGGATTTGCTTGCTCTTTTGGGGAAGAATATTTCTTACTGTAGTTCTCCACGCATATAGCCCCGATCATAGACTGTTGAGCCTGGAGCAGATTCATGACAGACAAAAGAATAAACTCTTCGGACTGTGTGAGAGTTTGGCGATATTCCCCCGCACTGTCAAGCAGACCATTTAAATGATTTGAAACAATTTCCTGCACCTTTTGGGTATCACGTGGAAGTGATAAGGACTCCAATTGGTTGGCCAACGAAATCTTATTCTGTTCGAATAATGATTTTAGCGACTTCTTGTTTTCTTCCATGATTTTATATTTATTTAATATTGACTTTGTGTTCACTAAACTCTTCAAGGTCTTTGGTTGATTCGTTGAATTCCTTTCTCAATTCATCCATGCCGTCAATGGCATCAACATCATCCAAAACATCAAGCATGTCTGAGAAATTATTATTCTCTGACATCTCTTTAAGAACAAGTTTGTCTTCCTCTTTAGTTGAAACACCTGCTCTATATGCTGCCAGTATGTTGTCAGTTATGCTCATGGCTTTGCTTTAAAGATTTTGTTTTTAAGTTCTTTAAGTGCATCCTTTTTCAGTTTCTTAAATTTTGACTCATTGATGTTTAACATGGAGCACACTTCTTCGTAACCCCTCTTGTCAATGAATATAGAGTGAAGGAGTAGCTTCTTTCTATCATCATCTATCAAATTTATGAAACTTTCAAGGTTCTGTATTTCATTCGAGAAGAGGACAACATCCCTCAACTGGTCAAGTCCACGACTTTTGAGGTTATAGATGTTGGAGACCTTTCTATTCATTTCTACAGCAAGCTCTTCTGGCTCTGTGTTTTCAATGAATAGAGCATATAAAACGTATCTGTACAAATTATCGGGCATTGCTGCCAGATAGTTTAGTGCGTCAATTCCTGCTGAAGACATTTCTTCACCTTTAATAGCAGAACCTGCTTCTTCAATATTTAGTTCAACAACATCTTCCTTTACGAACATATAATCAAGATGTTCGGGATATTTTTGTCGAACTGTTTTTTTCAGCAAACGAACAGATCTTCTGTGCAGAGCAGAAAGCTGAGAAACTTCTATGTGTAATTTGTCAGCAAGTTCATTGTCGTTAAGCTTGGTAATGTACTTGAAGTACATGTATTTTCGGCTTTCAGAGCGGTCTAACTCTGCAAAGATTTTTTCAGCCAATCCTGAATCAAGGAAAGACTCGGGTAATACAAACGTTTCTTCTACAGGTGTATAGAAGTGCCTAACAGCAACTGTTTTTATCCAATCAAAAAGAGAAGTGCGATAATCAAAAGTTTTAAGATTATGCCAGTACTCACCTTCTTTATTCGGTTTCTTCAGGTAAAGATATAATTCATTCACGAGTTCGTCGTAGTCGCCGTTGTTGCCATATATAGTCCACAAAATCTTGCTTATCAGTGGACGGCATTGCTCGTGAAAAAAGTTATAAGCATAATCATCATTGCTGCAAATCTTGTCGATTACAGCTTTTTCCCTTTCGATTAATTCTTCCCGTGTAAGTCTATCTGTTTCCATCTCAGAATTCGAGTTTGGGTAATGAGTTCACTATATCCACCGTCTGGCAACTGACATTGATAACGGAGAGGAGGAGGGATAAAATGTAACGCGAGTCGTGATGTTCACGGCTCCAGTCATTAGGGACATTCACCATTAGTATTCGATTCCATAAATGTCATAATAATAAGTTTATACTCCCCATCACCAATCCCAGCAAAGCTCCCAACCACACAATGGCTTTGAGCTCTTTGTCCATGACCTGAAAGATGAGTTTTTCAGTCTCGTTTACATCCATTTCGTTGATACGTTCCCGAACAATCTTGCTGCTGTCAATAGATTGAAGAATCTTTGGAATATGTTCGGTAATGATACTTCTATATATGGACTCAATAGTGTTGACAGCTTGAGCCAACTGCTCTTCGTGCCCTTCAAGCAATTTGCTTACAGGCTTGTTCAAAAACATATCAACTTCGCCGCCAATCATATTTGATACAATCTCCTCGCCATTGTCACGAAGCATTGTGTTGATGTTTTTGGCAAGGAAATGTTCGGCTGGCTCACGAAGTATACCTAAGAACTTGGCAACGATATTGCCACCAAACAGTCCTGCTGCCATACCACCTATGCCACCCAATGCGCCGCCAATGCCAGAAAGCAATTCTTGCGCTCCATCGATGGTTAGCTTTTGTGCCACATGGTCAACTGCAATATGAGCAACCTTTTCTCCAACGGAACTGTCAGCCAACTTTTCATAAGTCTGCTTGGTTATGCTTTGGTTGATATTCTGTGAAATGGTATCAATTTCTTCTTTTGACAGAAATGTCCTAAGAACTGCGATGTCGTCTCGTTGTTTTTCTGCTGTGTGACGATGATAAACTCATCAACCGCAGAGCGAACTTTTCCAACCATATCCTCAGACAGAAGATATTTTTCCAATACCTCCTTGTTTATCAGATTCTCGCTGATTACACCACCAACAGCTTCAGCGATTCGACCTTTCTCCTTTGGAATAATGCCAGGTGTAAAAGGGATGTGAATACCACAAATGTATTTTGCCTGACGAGGCCGGAATAGCATCCTAATTGCAATATCATTTGTGATATAGCCTATAATACCTCCTAAGGCAGGAGCTAATATATATGGTAGTTCAAAATTCATATTGTTATTTTTAATCTGTTTAATATAAGGAAACGATAGTGAGAATTCTTCTATCAATTCTTCGCTAAATATTATTCAAGTAAATTCGATTTTTCCAAAAAAACACTCGGAACATATGCCGTTGCCACAGTCAGTAAACCATCTATCACAATTCCCACTCTCTGTTGTCCTTGCCATCTTTTCACTCTTCCAATTACTCCCTTAAACGCGCCATCAACAACACGCACCATCTGGCCTGTCTGAAAATTAGGCACGCTTGACAATGAGACGATAATGTCACTTGCTTCTGCTTCGCAGATAATTTTCAAACTTTCCATCTGATATTTGGGTACTATGAGCGGAGTCTTTATGGCTCTGCTACCGACATGCTCGTGGCGATAATAAAAACGAAGGAATGGGAGATTTACGTTGTCGTAAACAAAGGTTTTGAGTTGTT
>ERZ1035051.454-NODE-454-length-15120-cov-22.236243_pt1 | contig 15120 bp, 10 predicted proteins | sample MGYA00520586_ERZ1035051 | MGnify/ENA primary metagenome ERZ1035051 (study PRJEB33766, sample SAMN09781692) | gut metagenome | biome: gut microbiome | host: Homo sapiens | place: Madagascar | study: EMG produced TPA metagenomics assembly of the PRJNA485056 data...
TGCGACCACCTGTTCCCAAAACAGGAGCGCTACCGGGCTGCGCTACACCCCGCTTTCTTCTCACAATGAAATTACTTCTTTACAGTAAGCATCATTTCTGAATTGCGGGTGCAAAGGTACAACATTTTTCTTATTCCACCAAATTTTTCAGCAACTTTTTTTGTAAAAATATGCATTTATTCAGTTTTTTCCTAAAAAAAGGGCAACTTCCGAAGAAATTGCCCCTTTATACCTTATTATATATGACGATTGATGAATTTTCAGCAACCGCATTGTTTTGCTATTACGCCTTGATGATACCTTCCTCTACGAAAATCTTCTTCAAGATCTCAACAGCCTTCTCTACCTGCTCTCTTGTATGAGTAGCCATAAGAGCAAAACGCACCAATGTGTCCTGAGGAGCACATGCTGGTGGGATAACAGGATTGATGAACACACCTGCATCATAAGCCAGCTTGGTAACAACGAATGTCTTCTCTGCATCACGAACGTAGAGAGGAATGATAGGACTCTCAGTCTCACCAATCTCGAAACCTTCCTCACGGAAACGCTTCAAAGCATAGTTGGTAACATCCCAAAGATTCTCAAAACGCTCAGGCTCCTTCTGGATGATATGGAGAGCCTCGAGAGCTGCAGCAGTTGCAGCTGGAGTGTTAGATGCACTGAAGATGTAAGTACGGCAGTTGTGACGGAGGAAATTGATGGTATCCTTATCTGATGCGATGAAACCACCGATAGATGCCAGACTCTTAGAGAAGGTACCCATGATAAGATCCACCTCATCTGTCAAGCCGAAATGATCGCAGACACCACGTCCCTGCTTACCAAACACACCAAGGCCATGAGCCTCATCTACCATGATAGAGCAGTTGTACTTATGCTTCAACTTCACGATTTCTGGCAAGTTAGCCAAATCGCCCTCCATAGAGAACACGCCATCCACAACGATGAGCTTGACTGCATCCTCAGGAAGCTTAGAGAGCACGCGCTCCAAATCTTCCATATCGTTGTGCTTGTAGTGAAGCTGGGTAGCGAATGAAAGACGACGGCCATCTACGATACTGGCATGATCACGGTCGTCACAGATGATATAATCACCGCGGCCTACAACACATGCCAACACGCCCTGGTTTACAGAGAAACCAGTAGAGAAGCACAATGTCTCATCCTTGCCCATAAACTCAGCAAGCTCTTTTTCGAGCTGCACATGCAAATCGAGTGTACCATTGAGGAAGCGGCTACCAGCACAGCCTGAGCCGTACTTGTCAAGAGCAGCCTTAGCTGCATCGATAACACGCTGATCATTTGTCAAACCCTGGTAAGCATTAGAACCGAACATCAGGATCTTGTGACCGTCGATGTCAGTTACCTCTGTCATCTGCTTACTTGTAATCTCACGGAAGTATGGATACACACCGGCTTCCATATACTTCTGAGGTACACGATAATTCTTGTATCTTTCTTGTAATTGTCCCATTATAATAGGTGTACTTTATTTCTATTTTAATTTATTTTCTAGTTTCAGGCTGCAAAGATACAAAAAAAGATTAATAAAACCGCTTTTTTCCTAAGAAAGTTTACTTTTATGCTTTTTTTAGTAGATATTTCTTGCCATTTTAGGGATTTTTATTACTTTTGCAATTTAAAAAACAATTTCTTGACTAAGATATGAAAAAAAAGATAGTTTTCATCATGAACCCGATTTCTGGAACCAGCAGCAAAGCAGCGGTTCCCAGTTTGATAGATTCTACTTTGGACAAGGAGCAGTTCGAGTACGAGATAAAAATGACTGAAAGACCAGGACACGCCTCAGAACTGGCAGCCGAAGCCAGAGACAACCACGCAGACATCGTGGTGGCTGTAGGTGGCGATGGCACTGTGAACGAGGTAGCCCGTTCCCTCGTCCATTCCGACTCAGCATTAGGCATTCTGCCTTGCGGCTCAGGAAACGGCCTGGCGCGCCACCTGCTGTTGCCAATGAACTTGAAGAAGAGCATTGAGATCATCAACGCCTGCGAAATACACGACCTAGACTACGGAGTCATCAACGAATACCCATTCTTCTGCACTTGCGGAATGGGCTTCGATGCCTTTGTCAGCATGAAGTTTGCAGAAAGCGGAAAGCGTGGGCCGATCAGCTATGCAGAAAACATTCTGAGAGAAGGCTTGAAATATGAGCCTGAAACATATACTCTGGAGGATGAGACTGGAACAAAACAATATAAAGCGTTTCTCATCTCCTGTGCCAACGCTTCCCAATACGGCAACAACGCCTATATTGCCCCACAGGCATCTATGAGCGATGGATTGATGGATGTGGTCATCATGGAACCGTTTGATGTCATCGAAGCTTCACAGGTTAGTTTCGATATGTTCAACAAAACCCTCGACAAGAACTCGAAGATCAAGTCTTTCCGTTGCAAGAAGCTCCACATCACCCGCAGCAAGCCAGGTGTCATCCATTATGATGGCGACCCTGTGATGACCGGCGCCGACATAGATGTGCACATGGAAGAAAAAGGCATCAAGATGATTGTAAATCCGTTTGCAGACAAGAGTGTGCGCAAGCCGAACGTCATCCAATCAGCCTTTGCCGATTTCTTCAACGACATCAATGTTGTACGCGATGACATTCACAAAGACATCCAGCGCCAAAGCAAACGAGTAGGAGCCATCAGCAAGCTCGTACAGAGAAAGCTGAACCTCTAGCCCTTACCAAATATAGAATTCTTCCGTAATTTTCGCATACCACTCTGACCGGTTCCCCTCGGAATCGGTCATTGTTTTTATAGTATTTTCCATTCCATTATACCGATGTTTTGCAAATGACAGAAGATAACGTTTCGGCTGTTTGCGCTCTACAGTCTTAACGCCACACTGCCGGATAAGATAAAAACCTAGCATACAAGCTTCCGACACAACCACCTCAAGAACCTCTGAAGGAACAATCACGGAAAAAACGCCATCATCACTCAGTAGCATTTTTGCACCCCTGAAAAGATCCCTGAAAGGCAAACTATCCGTATGACGGGCCATCGTACGTTTACTGTCTGGATTTTTTAGACTATTCAAGAAGAAAGGAGGATTGCTTACGATTGCATCAAAAGACTCCTCAGAATGAAAGTCCTGCAATCTGCAACACTCTATTCCGACGCGATCGGCAAAAGGACTTGCCGCCACATTCTCTGCAGCCTCCTCACAAGCCTCTCCATCCATATCAATACCCAGCACCTGCGCCTCTGGGAAGCGCTGCGCCATCATCAGCGAAATGAGTCCGGTCCCCGACCCGATATCCAAAATGCGTTTACCACCAGGTGCCCATGCTCCCAGCAGCACACCATCCGTTCCCACCTTCATGGCGCAACGCTCCTGATGAATCTCAAATTGTTTGAATTTAAATCCTGTCATAGTTTTACTTTTAAAATAGTAACGCAAAAATCAGCATTTTATTACAGTCTTCTTGCTTATATTAATAATAATATCTAATAAAGAGGTGATTTTCGGAAAAAACGATGGGATTCTCGGCAAAAATCACTAACTTTGCACCCTATAAGCATATATTCAAGAGAATATGCACTCCAAAAAGTGTTTATCAAAATAGAACAGAAATTCATATACACCCCAAAAAGTGTTTATCAAATAGAATATGAACAGAAATTCGAATACACAAATCCAGATGATAGCCGACTTTGAGGGCGATGCATCCGTATTGATACAAGAAAGGGAGGCAGGAATCTATCCTACCCTCTGCACTCGCGACCTGGTGGTTTTTCCATCCGTGCTTACTCCTATCTTGATAGGCAGGGCGGAAAGCAAGGAGTTGGCAAACATGCTGGAGCAAAATCCAGAAACAGTATTCTGCATCTTTTGCCAGAAGCATGCGGACATAGACTCACCTAATCAGGAAGACTTGTACGAAACCGGAACATTTGCCAAGTTGATGAGAGTCATCAATATGCCAAACGATGAGCATCAGAAGACCATCATCGTACAGGGTTTAGGCAGATGCAAGATGAAGCAGATTGTAGATAAGGAACCATTCTACCTTGCCGATGTAGAAAGTCTGCCAGAAACCTGGCCTACCGAAAAGGAAGCCAAGGATCCTATGTTCAAGGCATTGACCCAAACTTTCTTCGAGGAATCTATCAAATTCATTCAGTACAATGAGAACATTCCCAACGAGGCTGTCTATGCGATCAATGAGATTACCAATCGCTTCGTGAAATGCAACTTCATCTGCACCTCCCTGCCTTTTACGGCAGAAGACAAGATCAAGATGCTGGAACAGGAGAAGCTGTCAGAGCGACTGATAGAGGCACTCAAGGCCTTGCACAAGGAGCAGAAACTGCTCTACCTGCAAAATGAAATCAGGAACAAGACGCAGTTTGATCTCGACGAGCAGCAGAAGGAATATTACCTGAAGCAGCAGATCAAGAACATCAAGGAAGAGCTGGGCGAAGGCGAAAGCAGTCCGGAAAAGAAGGAGCTGCTCGAAAAAGCCAAGACCAAGAAATGGAACGAGGCAACCCAGAAGGTTTTTCAGAAAGAGTTGGCCAAACTCGACAACATCCATCCTCAGAGCCCAGACTACCCTATCCAGCTCAACTATCTGCAGACGCTGGTAGATTTGCCTTGGGGCGAATACACCGAGGATGACCTCAGCCTGTCTCATGCCCAGAAGATTCTCAACCAGGACCACTACGGCATGGAGAAAGTAAAGGAACGCATCCTGGAATATCTTGCCGTAAGATCCCTGAAGGGTGGAATGCAGAGTCCGATTCTCTGCCTCTATGGTCCTCCGGGAGTCGGCAAAACCAGTCTGGGCAAGAGCATTGCCAAGGCCATGAAGCGCAAATACGTGAGAATGTCTCTGGGCGGTCTGCACGATGAAGCCGAGATTCGCGGTCACCGCCGCACTTATATCGGAGCCATGCCTGGCCGCATTGTCAAGAACATCCTCAAGGCAGGCAGCAGCAACCCTGTCTTCATTCTCGACGAGATAGACAAGGTTTCAGCCAACAACCACCAGGGTGATCCAGCATCAGCCTTGCTTGAAGTACTCGACCCAGAGCAGAACAACACCTTCCACGACAATTACCTGGATGTGGATTACGATCTCTCTAAGGTTCTCTTCATCGCAACCGCCAATGACATCAGCTCAATCCCACGTCCTTTGCTCGACCGAATGGAGCTCATCGAAGTAGGTGGCTACATTACGGAGGAGAAGATAGAGATTGCCAAGCGCCACCTGATTCCGAAGGAATTGGAGAATACAGGTCTCGACAAATTCACCCCGAAGGTAAGCTTCAACAAGGCAGCCATCGAGGGCATCATCGAGCACTACACCCGAGAAAGCGGTGTGCGCCAGCTCAAGAAACAGATCAACAAGGGACTGCGCAAGATGGCCTACAAGCTCGCCTATTCCAAGGAATTGGAGAAGCCATCCATCACCGCAGCAGACCTGAAGGAGATTCTCGGCACCGCCCCATTCACCCGCGACATCTATCAGGGCAACGATTATGCAGGAGTAGTAACAGGACTTGCATGGACCTCTGTGGGCGGCGAGATTCTCTTTATCGAAACCTCTCTGAGCAAGGGAAGACAGGGCAAGCTTACCCTGACCGGTAACCTGGGAGATGTGATGAAGGAATCGGCTGTCATCGCCCTGGAATACATCAAGGCGCATATCGACCTGCTGGGCGTGGATTACCGCATCTTTGAAAACTGGAACATCCATATCCACGTACCTGAAGGAGCAACGCCAAAAGATGGTCCTTCGGCAGGTATTACCATTGCCACCAGTATCGCTTCGGCCATCACCCAGCGCAAGGTTCGCAAGAACATAGCCATGACCGGCGAGATTACCCTTCGCGGCAAGGTGCTCCCAGTGGGAGGCATCAAGGAGAAGATTCTGGCAGCCAAGCGTGCTGGCATTACCGACATCGTGATCTGCAAGGAAAACAAGAAGAACATCCTCGACATTCCAGAAAAGTATCTCAAGGGCGTAGAATTCCATTATGTAGAAGATGTAGCAGATGTCTGGGAGTTTGCCCTCACCGACGAGAAGGTAAAGCACCCTATCGACTTCACCATTCCTGAAAATGACAAAAAAGAAAAGAAATGAAATTTGAACTACAAGTAACAGATAAGGCAAGCGATGCTCGCACCGGCATCATCACCACCGACCACGGACAGATCAAGACTCCGATCTTCATGCCTGTGGGAACTGTGGGCAGCGTAAAGGGTGTACATTTCGAAGAATTGCGCCAGCAGGTAAAGGCCCAGATCATCCTGGGAAACACCTACCATCTCTACCTGCGCCCGGGACTCGAAGTCATCAAGGCGGCAGGCGGACTGCATAAGTTCAACGGCTGGGACCGCCCTATCCTCACCGACAGCGGCGGCTTCCAGGTATTCTCGCTTACCGGAATCCGCAAGCTCAGAGAAGAGGGCTGCGAGTTCCGTTCCCACATCGATGGCAGCAAGCATTTCTTCACTCCAGAGAACGTGATGGATACAGAACGCATCATCGGTGCCGACATCATGATGGCTTTCGATGAGTGTCCTCCCGGACAAAGCGACTTCATGTATGCGAAGAAGAGTCTGGAGATGACTCAGCGCTGGCTCGACCGCTGCATCAAGCGCTTCGACGAGACAGAACCTCTCTACGGTTATCAGCAGAGCCTCTTCCCTATCGTCCAGGGCTGTACTTTCCCAGAGCTGCGCCGCGAAGCAGCCAAGTACATTGCCGACAAGGGAGCCGACGGAAATGCCATCGGCGGTCTTGCCGTAGGCGAGCCTACCGAGGTGATGTACGAAATGATCGAGGTGGTGAATGAGATTCTTCCAAAGGACAAGCCTCGCTACCTGATGGGCGTAGGAACTCCCCAGAACCTGCTCGAGGCCATCGAGCGCGGTGTAGATATGTTCGACTGCGTAATGCCAACCCGCAACGGCCGCAATGCGATGCTCTTCACCTATAATGGTACGATGAACATGCGCAACAAGAAGTGGGAGATGGATTTCAGTCCAGTGGATCCAGACGGCTGCGACATCGACCAGATAACCACCAAGGCCTACCTGCACCATCTCTTCAAGGCCCAGGAGCTCCTTGCCATGCAGATTGCCAGCATCCACAACCTCTCGTTCTATCTCCGTCTCGTTACAGATGCACGCCACCATATCGAGCAGGGCGACTTCGTAGAGTGGAAACGCTCTATCATCGATCAACTCGGCCGACGAATCTAGCTTGAGCGTTGAGCATTGAACTTTATAGGATGCTCCTATACATATTTTACATTAAATGATGAAAGATTATAAATACATCAGAAAACATCGCAGACTGCTCAAGATGGGCAGAGCCTTCGAATCTCGCTTCGGCTGGCTCATTGCCATCCTGCAGCGCATAGCCCGCATTCTAGGCTGGATCGGGCACAAGCTGCGATTCCTCAGGGTGCTCAGGTATCTCAACCCACTGAGATACATCAAGCGGTTAGACTGGTACATTATCAAGAAGTTCGTAGGCTACTACTTCTTCTCGATTGCACTGATCATCTCCATCTCCATCGTGTTCGACTTCAATGAGAACCTGGCGAAGTTCACGGAGTATCATGCACCGGCCAAGGCCATCATCTTCGATTATTATGCCAACTTCATCCCTTACTTCGCCAACCTCTTCAGTGCGTTGTTCGTGTTTGTGGCGGTCATCCTCTTCACGTCGAAGCTGGCAGGCAACTCTGAAATCATCGCCATTCTGGCATCAGGTGTTTCCTTCAAGCGACTCCTTCGTCCTTACCTCATCACCTGCATCATGCTCTCTGCCTTGAGCTATGTACTCTCTGCCTACGTGATTCCTCACGGCACGGTAGTACGCCAGAACTTTGAGACGATGTACAAGAACAAGAAGAAGAATACTTCTGCTGAAAACGTACAGCTGCAGGTAGATAAGGGCGTTATTGCCTATATGCAGCACTACGACAACAACTCGAAGCGAGGTTACGGATTCTGTCTCGACAAGTTCCAGGACAAGAAACTCGTAAGCCACCTTACGGCGATGGAGATTCAGTATGATACGATCTCCGACAGCAAATACCACTGGAAATTGAGCAACTGGAAGGTGCGCCAGCTGAAAGGTATGAAGGAACACATCACCAGCGGAGCGCAGAAGGATACGCTGATTACGATGGAGCCTACCGACCTGGTTTATTCCAAGGGTCAGCAGGAAACCTTCACCAGTCCGGAACTGAAGGAGTATATTTCCAAGCAGATCAACCGCGGTTCGGGCAATGTGGTGCAGTATCAGGTAGAATACCACAAGCGCATCGCCGCCTCGTTTGCCTCCTTCATCCTCACCATCATCGGAGTGTCGCTTTCATCGCGCAAGCGAAAGGGAGGTATGGGCCTATCCTTGGGAATCGGTCTTGCACTGAGCTTCGGCTACATCATGCTGCAAACCGTATCGGCAACCTTTGCCATCCAGGCAAACTTCCCTCCGGCACTTGCCGCTTGGTTGCCGAACATCATCTTCGCCTTCGTTGCCTACTTCTGCTACCGCAAGGCACCAAGGTAATTAAACATTGAAACAAAGAACCTTGACCATTGGAACGGATGAAGATCCATCCGGCCCATTGGTCAACAAAAGAAAGGAAAAGAATGTATTTCGACGAATTAGATTTGAATGACAACGTGCTCGACGCATTATACGACATGCGCTTCGACACTTGCACCCCTGTACAGGAAAAATGTATCCCTGAGATATTGGAAGGTCACGACGTATTGGGCGTGGCACAGACCGGAACGGGTAAGACAGCAGCCTATCTGCTCCCAGTATTGAGCAAACTTGATGATGGCGGCTATCCGAAAGACGCCATCAACTGCGTCATCATGTCGCCAACCCGCGAGTTGGCCCAGCAGATAGACCAGGCCATGCAGGGCTTCGGCTACTACCTGCAGGATGTGAGCAGCGTGGCTGTTTATGGCGGCAACGACGGCAACCGCTACGATCAGGAGCTGAAGAGCCTCCGCATGGGTGCTGATGTCGTGATTGCTACTCCAGGTCGCCTCATCACCCACATTTCCCTGGGTAATGTAGATTTGAGCAAGGTAAGCTTCTTCATTCTCGATGAGGCCGACCGCATGCTCGACATGGGCTTCTCAGAAGACATCAATACCATCGCTTCCAAGTTGCCAAAGACCTGCCAGACCATCATGTTCTCTGCCACCATGCCTGAGAAAATTGAGGAACTTGCCAAAACTCTGCTCAAGGATCCTGTAGAGATCAAGCTTGCCGTAAGCAAGCCTGCCGAGAAGATCAAGCAGGAGGCTTACGTTTGTTACGAGACCCAGAAGATGACCATCATCAAAGATATCTTCAAGGCTGGCGATATGAAGCGCGTCATCGTGTTTAGCGGCAGCAAGATGAAGGTAAAGCAGCTAGCTGCTGCCCTTCAGCAGATTGGCATCAACTGCGGTGCAATGCACTCCGACCTGGAGCAGGCAGAACGCGATGATGTGATGTTCAAGTTCAAGAGCGGTCAGTTCGACGTACTGGTTGCTACGGATATCGTGGCTCGTGGAATCGATATTGATGATATCGAGATGGTCATCAATTATGACGTTCCTCACGATACTGAGGATTATGTTCACCGCATCGGCCGTACAGCCCGTGCCAACCGCGATGGTAGAGCCATCACCTTCGTCAACGAGGAAGACCAGTACTGGTTCCAGCAGATTGAGAAGTTCCTGGAGAAGGTGGTAGAGAAGATGCCTCTGCCGGAAGATTGCGGCGAAGGCCCTGAATACATCAAGCTCAACAAGCCTTCAAAACGCAACAATGGTCGAAAGGGCAAGGGCGGGAACAACCGCAACGGCAACCGCGGCGGCAACAATAACAGCAACGGCGAGGGCAAGAGCAAGACCAGCGCCAAGAGCCGCAGACAGAAAGACCGCGACCAGACTTCACACAAGCGCAAGCCAAACAAGCCAAACGAGCGTCAGGAAAAGACTCCTCAGAACAATGGCGAGAATGGCGCACAGAAGAATCACGAGAACGGCGAGCAGAAGAATCGCGAGTTCAAGAACAATGAACAGAGAAACGCTGAGCAGCGCAACGGCGAGCAGAAGAATCGCAATAACAACAAGCGCCGCAACAACAATAAGCAGCGCAACAACGAGAACGGCAACCAGCAGGGCAATCAGCAGTCTAACGGCAACCAGCGCCCAGGCAATGAGAACAATGTTCGTCCTGGAAGCAATGGCCGAGGCAGAGGCGTAGCCCAGAAGAAGCAGGGTGGCGCTCAGCAGAACCAGCAGAAGCGACAAGGCGCTGCTCCTCAGAACCAGCAGAAGAAGGGTTCTGAGAATTCCGGTCCTCGCAAGTACGCTCCTGTTGTCAATCCACAGAAGAACGATAATCCTGTGAAGAAATTCATCAAGCGTATCTTCGGATTCGGCAAATAATCTCAAGAGAGAATAATCTCAAGAGAGAGAAATCTCCCGAAATGATGTATTCCTGCTTCCAGGCAGTCTTATACATTATTATATATATATGAGAAGCCCGATAAGAGAGTTGGACTATCCCAACCTTTTGTCGGGCTTCTCTTTTTTAAACGAACCTGAAAACACGGCTAAAATGGACAGAAATAAAAGACTCCCAGTCACTCCGCTGATGTTCTTCAGCCTCATACTATCACTCAGCATCATCACAGCCAGATACAGCTATGATTACTTCTCCACGCGCTATTGGCTCATCGCAGCCATCATTGCCATAACCTTAGCCGGCTGCTGCTATGTACTCTATGAAAACCGTCAGCTTTTCCGGCTCTTCTTCAGAAAAATCAAACAGTTGGTTCTTCTTCAGAGCCTCCTTCTGTCGCTCTGCCTGTTCTGTCTGGGCGGGTTCATCACCTCCCATCATATCGATAAGACGAAAACGCCTGGCAGCATCATGACCTACCAGTCACTCTCCCCCATCGACCGCACCATCCTGGCAAGCCGTTCCTTCCGCCAGCAGCTGGAACAGCAGCTGAATACTTATCATATCGACGGACAGGATTTCGCAGTGATTTCTGCGATGGCGATGGGCGATAAAGGTTCACTCGACCGGGAAACCAAGGAGAGCTTTTCCATCTCCGGCACAAGTCATATACTGGCAGTTAGCGGCTTGCACATAGGCATAATCTTCCAGCTCTTCGTGATTCTTCTGGGCGGAAAGCGCCGTTCCAGACCCACCATTGCCTTGTCCCTCGTTGCCGTATGGGCGTATGTCGTCTTTATCGGCTTTCCCCCTAGTGCCGTCAGATCAGCCTCCATGCTCAGCATCTACAGTTTCTGCCTGCTAGCCCTGCGCCCCGACCTTTCGCTCAACACCCTGGCGCTAGCCTATGTCATCATGCTGTTTCTGAATCCCTTCCAACTTTTCGACATCAGTTTCCAGATGTCCTTTCTCGCCGTGGCTTCCATCCTCATATTCTATCCCCCGCTCTTCGGACTGCTCAAATCCCACGGCAAGATCATCCGTTGCCTCTGGGGATTATTCAGCGTATCCCTGGCGGCACAGATAGGTACGCTTCCGCTCATCGTCTATTATTTCGGCAGAATATCCTGCTACTCCCTACTCACCAGCTTCATCGCCATCCCGGCAGCCACCCTCATCCTCTATCTTTGTGCCCTACTCCTGCTGCTTTCTCCCCTTACCTACATTTCCAGCCTTGCCTCCGTCGGCACCTGGCTGATGCAACATGTAGCAGCAGTACTTGCCAGCATTACCCAAGCCACCCATACCGCCTTCCGGCTTACCAGTCTGTTGCCGGGTGCCAGCATAGACCATCTTCATCTGTCACTCCTTCAGTTGATGCTTCTCTATCTGGCAGTCGTATCTGGCTACCTGGTCCTAGCCAAATGGAACCAGATAAGGGAAAAAATCTACAAGATTCGCCATTCTCATGCATTACCTTTCTAATCATTTGCCCATCACAAAAATAATGTGTATCTTTGCAGTATGAATTACGATAGAATCAAACAGCAGGCAGGTCATCTTCCTGCCTTCCAGATAGCCGACGCCATCAACAGCACCCTGAAGGAGTCGGCAAACCTTGTTGTTACCGCTCCGCCGGGAGCCGGAAAATCCACCGTGCTTCCACTCACCCTCCTCGGAGCCACCCCACAGGGAAAGATTCTGATGCTGGAACCACGCCGCCTTGCTGCCCGTCAGATAGCTGAACGAATGGCAAGCATCTTGGGCGAACCCGTGGGCAAGACCGTGGGTTACCGGGTACGCTTCGAGAACAAGGTTTCTTCAGAAACCCGCATCGAGGTGCTCACCGAGGGAATACTTACCCGGATGCTCATCCATGATGCCACGCTCGAAGGAGTGAGCGCCGTCATCTTCGATGAGTTTCACGAGCGAAGCATCAACTCCGACCTGGCACTTGCCCTCACCCGACAGACCCAGGAAATCATCCGACCAGATTTGAAGATCATCATCATGTCGGCAACCATCGATGCTACTGCCATCTGCGAGACTCTTCTGGCACCATTGATAGAGAGCGAAGGACGGATGTTCCCCGTAGAGACCATTTATTCCGAGACCGATATTGCGCGATACGATATATATAAAGAGGTGGCGACAACCATCCTCAAGGCTGCAGATAGATACGAGGGAGATATTCTTGCTTTCCTTCCTGGACAGTCGGAGATTCTGAAATGCAAGGAGATTTTGGACGCAAGCCTCAGCAGGGCTGCAGCTTCATCATCTGCTGCAGCTTCATTATCTGCTGCAGAACTTTCCGTTCCTCAGGTTTATCCGCTCTACGGCAATCTTCCACCTGAGAAGCAGCGACTTGCCATCGCCCCATCCCGTGAGGGAGAAAGAAAGATCGTGCTCGCCACACCTATCGCCGAAACCTCACTTACCATCGAAGGCGTGAGGATCGTGGTGGATTCCGGACTTTGCCGAAAACTGGTTTACGACACCCGAACGGGATTGAGCCACCTGGAAACCGTTACCATCAGCAAGGATATGGCAACCCAGAGAAAAGGACGAGCCGGACGAGTGGCTGAAGGAATCTGCTACCGGTTGTGGACTCAGACCTCAGAACATCTGATGGAAGACCAGCGCCGACCGGAGATAGAAGAAGCCGACCTTACACCGATGGTGCTCGACATTGCAGCCTTTGGCGAGAACAATCCCCAGTCGCTGCTCTGGCTTACTCCACCATCAAGCAGTAACCTACTCAATGCCAAGGAATTGCTTCTTTCTCTTGAAGCGATTGAACCGGATGGCAGCATCACCCCATTGGGAAGGAAGATGGCAACATTGCCTTGTCATCCACGCATCGCCAAGATGATGATGAGTTCAGAATCTTCTGCACTCAAAGCTCTAGCCTGCGACGTTGCCGCCCTGCTGGAAGAGAAAGACCCGATGAGCGATTCAGAGGATTCGGATATGGCGCTGCGCCTCTCCATCCTCCGTTCGCAGCGACAGAAAAACAGTCTGGGCAGATGGGCTCGCATCACCCAGATAGCCCAGGAATACCGAAGGATGCTCAAGGTGAAGGAAGATAATGAGCCGGTGGATGCAGAGGAAGTGGGCAGACTGATTGCCCTAGCCTATCCTGAGCGCATCGCCATGGCCATCGATAATATCGGACATTTCAGAATGTCGAACGGCAAGACAATCTTCATCGATTCAAGCGATGCAATGTCGGCGCAGCAATGGCTCGCCATCGCCTCGCTCAATATATCTACTCAGCCGTCGGGCACGAATGCTTCCACCCCGCTTCCATCTTCAGGAAAGGCAGGCAGAGTGTTTCTCTCGGCTCCCGTAAACATCAACGACCTCCCTACCCATGAGTTCGACAACATCTCGTGGGACAGTAAGGCGGGAATAATCAGGATGCAGAGAGAGCGACGCATCGGAACCCTGGTGGTGGATAGCAAACCACTCCAGGATGCCGACAAACAGCAGATTATCCATATTCTCTGCATCGCCATCCGGAAGGAAGGACTCAGTATGCTGGATTGGAACGAAGACGTTCAGCGGTTGCAGCGGAGAGTGGCGCAGGTACGAGAGTGGCACCCGGAAATGGAGTTGCCCGATCTGTCCACCGCGCACCTGATGGAGACAGCCGCCGAATGGTTGCCCTTCTATCTGGACCAGGGCGGAAAGCTCAAGACGAGCACCGCCGAACTCAGGAAGCTCAATCTCCCGGAAATCCTCTGGGCACAGATTCCATACGAACAGCAGCAGGAAATAGACCGCCTCGCACCCACCCACATCGTGGTTCCATCGGGCAGTCATATCCGCATCGACTATCGCCAGGGAGCCGAGGCTCCCATCCTCAGTGTCCGCCTGCAGGAATGCTTCGGAATGACTCAGACGCCAGCTGTTGATGATGGCAGGCAGCCTCTGTTGCTGGAGCTGCTCTCTCCGGGTTTCAAGCCCGTTCAGCTTACGCAGGATCTCGCCAGTTTCTGGCAATCCACCTATTTCGAGGTGCGCAAGGAGCTGAAGCGCCGCTACCCCAAGCACTTCTGGCCCGAGAATCCATTGGAAAGCGAGGCAGTAAGAGGGGTGAAAAGAAAGAAATAATAGATAGAAGAATAGTATAACTTTTAAATAATATATAATTATGAATGTAGGAGATAAAATACCAGAGATTCTTGGCATTGACCAGGACGGACGTGAGATCAAGGCAAGCGACTATCGTGGTCGCAAGATAGTGCTCTACAGTTATCCGAAGGCTAACACCAGCGGATGCACTGCCGAAGCCTGCTCCCTGCAGGCTCATAAGGAGGAACTGGCAGCAGCCGGTTACGAGATTATCGGCGTGAGCAAGGACAAACAGGCGCTGCAGAAGAAGTTTGCAGAAACCAAGGGTCTGCAGTTCCCTCTTATTGCCGATACCGAGACCACCCTTTTGCAGGAACTCGGCTGCTGGGGCGAGAAGGTAACCTGCGGCAGAAAGACCATCGGAATCCTCCGCACCACCTATCTTGTCAACGAAGAAGGCATTATTGAGAAAATCTTCACTCCAAAGGAGATCAAGACCAAGATTCATGCAGAACAGATTCTGGATTACATCCATCAATAAGCCTACAGCAGAATGGACAATATTGTCA
>ERZ1035051.457-NODE-457-length-14963-cov-9.385900_pt1 | contig 14963 bp, 14 predicted proteins | sample MGYA00520586_ERZ1035051 | MGnify/ENA primary metagenome ERZ1035051 (study PRJEB33766, sample SAMN09781692) | gut metagenome | biome: gut microbiome | host: Homo sapiens | place: Madagascar | study: EMG produced TPA metagenomics assembly of the PRJNA485056 data set...
CCTCCGGCTCTGATAATATGTTATCTACTGGCATGTCAGGGATTTGCTCCTTGACAATGCTAATGTATTTCTCGTTTGTCACTACCCACATGTTTTCGACAGGACATATTGGCTTCAATCTATCTACTGTCAATTGAATGAGGGAACGGCCGACACCCATCACATCAATGAACTGCTTTGGGTAATCGGTGGTTGACATAGGCCAGAAGCGGCTGCCTACGCCGCCGGCCATGATTATGATTTGTATGTCGTCGTAATTATGCATCGTATTTCTTTGTAGTTATCCCAGTACTTACAGCACCTTTTATATTATATTTATAGTATGACTTGCATATAACGATACCGCCATCATAAAGAGCATACGGAAGTAAAGAAGCAATGTATTCTTAGCTATCCGCTTGTTGTCTGATGATTGATTTGACATTAAATATATGTTTTACGTTTTAATTGTTTTATATGTTTTGCGTTAAGCTTGCACAAAGCAACGAACTTTAAAATTGTGTTTACTGCTGACAGAAATGTATTCCAAAGTCCTCCACTCCCAACGCATTCAATATGACACGGCTCGTATACAACGACACCACCATCATAAAGAGCATACGGAAGTAAAGAAGCAAAGTGTTCTTAGCTGTCCGCTTGTTGTTATCTGATGATTGGGTTGACATTTACTTTTTCATTTCTATTATTTTTTTCTCATTTCTTTCATTCTCCCAAATTGTATCATCCTCAACCTCCAAACTCTATAAATGAGCCTTCAGCTGATTCCACATACTAATGTCGTTGCATGAATGACGGCACTTATCAGAGTTACCGATCAAGCCTATTTGTGATAATGTGGCAGGGTGCGTTATGGTCTCCCACAGATGGTGCAGATTCACACAGAGCTATTTACTTAGTAATCAAATCCTCACAGCTGTACATAATTCGATGTTATAAAATTCAGAAGTGAAGTTACTTTCTTCTGATTTAAGCACTAATTTGAGTGCTTACTGAACACGAGTTTTTTTGAACACGAATTAAACAAATTGAACGAATATTTTTGTATGTTATTACACAATTTAGGATATTGCCCTTTACATAGAATCTTTTACAAGTGCCTGTATATTGAGTTTGATATATTTAGCCAAAGCAATCTTTACTCTGTTCATTTGATTTGACGAAAACAATATTAAAACTTAAACATGTTTGACTACATCTGTTTTGTGCATTTGGCTGAGATGCATTTGAAACCTAATAGCGTGAATGACAGAGGTTATGAAGGTTTGACTATTTAAATTCAGCAAAGCTTAAATAAGCCATAGTTTTAGGGTTGCTCAAAACATTTTTCTTTAAACTCTTCGAAGTTATCTTTACCACCAAATAATTCACATATTTCATTTTCTTTTTTTAGTTCAAGCCCATCAATTAGTTCTTGCGGATCTCCATTTTCAGCCTCTATGAACTCAAATTTTTCAATAGCCTTTTTGTTTTCACTTTTCTTATTTTCAAATTCTTCTATTACTGTATCATGTACAATGCTGTTGTATTCATCAAACACATACATTCCTTCATTGTCAAATATAGCATATGCGACAACTGATTCTTTTAGTAGATCATAAACGAACGTATTTTCTTTTAAAAGATCTGAAGCGTCAATGTCGTTATTATGAATATAATATTTAAAGTTTGATATTATTATATTCTTAAGTTGCTGCTCATCAAGAAGCTCTTCATTGCGCTCATGTTTTATTTGTATAAAATATTTACAAATAATATTAGAAAGCAATAAGTCGCTATTGTTTTCTTTAGTATTAGATAGTCTATTATAAATATAACCTTTAAACTTATCTTGCTCTTTGTTGAATTGTAAAAGTGATTTTAATCTTTCTTTTATCAAAGTATGAATTGAGTCATCTCTATATCTTTTGTAATACAAAAAAATCAAGTCAACGAAGCGTTCTTTAGCATTTGATGCTAATTCGTTAAGATCAAGCATAAAGAACAAATTGAAAATGGATTTCCACTCTGAGTTTTTCAATTCTTGTGTCTTTTTCTCTAATGAGTAGGTATCGTAATTGTTATTCAATAATTTAAGAAAGTCAGCCTTGCTTATATGTCCATGAATTTTTCCTAAATTAAAGTACTTGTAATAATTTTCTTCTAATGCAATGGAGTTATGTACCATTTTGAAATATTCATTGTATGGGAATAGCATATAAAGTATGTCTATTGAATCTTTCTCTTTTAAATGAGATGATATTTCTTCTTTAGATTTAAGTTCAAACATATTTTGTTTGTACCGTTTGTTTTTCTTTAAATCTAAGATTGTTTCTGGAGAGTTTTTTAATATTTCATACAAATCATTATTTGTTATTTTCAGTAATTCAATCCATAAGAAATCGGATAGTCTAAGGTCTTTTTGGTAGCCAATAGTATTCTCTTTTGCAAAAGTCCAATTTAAAACCAAGCTTCTTGCAAATCGTTCTGCCTGACGCAGATTCTTTAATGATTTCTCCAACAGAATCGATTTGTTCGCTGCCATACATTCAAATTCATTGTTTAGACTTATATCATCCGTCATTGATAAAACTGCTTCTTTGCATCTATTTACACAAGGATAATCTTGATACATTTGGGGTAAAGAAATCTCCATCATGAAAATCTTTTCCAAATAATTTGTGGCGATGTTCAGTTCTTTCAATTGTGTAACTATGTGCTTACGATCGCAGGTTACAATAAATTTAAGATATGGGAAATTAGCTGTATTTCTAATTAATCTTAGCATTTCATAAATCTCATACTTTGTTAGTCTATCCATATCGTCTATCAAGACATAAACGCTTTTCCCAATCTTGTTGAGCGAGTCTCTAATTTCATCTTTTAATTGATTAACACTAGTCTCTTTTCTGCCAAATATCGATGACGTGAGTGCATTTAATGGTTTAGGCATATCTAAAGAGGTCAATAAATCAACATATTTTATCATTGGTTTCTTTAATGACGAATCATATTCAGAAAGCGCATCTTCCAACTCGTCAAAGAAACTATTTAACATCATTTTTTCAGAATGACAATCCCAAGGATTAAAGCTCAAAACGATTTCTTCCTGTGCCTTTAGCATGTCTTCAATAAACCTTAAGTATAAAGTTTTCTCGGACCCCCAATCGCCATATACAATCAATGCAAACGCTTCTTCGTTATTATTAACGTTCCGCAGACGGTTCACAAGAACTTCTGCATATCTTTTTCTCAAGTTATCTATAATGACAATATCATGATTATCACAAATAAAGGCGTTCTTATCTTTTGATATTTTATCATATCTCTGATAGGCAAGCCATTTGAGTAAACAAACTAATATGTCAAATAATAGTATAATAGCAATTATGCTGAATATTGTTATTTCTCCAAATCCAGAACCAAGAGATTGTCGTTCGGAATTAGCCAACAGCAAGATTTCTATACCAATTGCATCTAAAATACATCTTTTATATGATATGTTCCTATCTTTAATTGACGAAAATGTCCATACAATCCAAGCAGATATTACAATGATAGATGTGATGCTTTGTAAACATACGCTCTTTGTAAAAGCCTCATACACAACATCTAAAAAACTAAGCTTAATAATAAAGAAAGATTCTATAGATGTGTGTATGAAATAGTAGAGTATCATGCACCATATCAATAGAAAAATCTTATATATTTTTTTAATAACAACCATTAATTTGTTAGTGCGTTTGTACTCAATTTATGGCGTAGCCCCTTTGTATAGGCACTTCTGCGAGTGCTTACATATTGAGATGTTAACATTGGAGAAAGTCTTCACGCATCACACATCGAAGGTATAGTCTGAATCAGATATATTCCGTTCGTGATGAATGTAGAAGATTTTTTGTAAGTCATTGTTCGAAGTCCTTTCGATAAAATGCTTATGTTCAAGCTCCAATATTAGGTATTCTACAAGACTACGGCGAATAGTGTTGTATGCTCCCCAAAACAAAATAGGCAGATAACCTTTTTGCAATTGCTTATCGACAAGAGATACGACATCTGATTCTGTAAAATAATAATACGGATAGCTTCCCCTTGTTTTTATTATATGTAACTTAACCTTTAGGTCAGGATCCATCAACGTCTTGTCTATTATAGAGTTGGCGAAACTCTTCACGATAATATTTCGTCCCAAACGCATAAGCCATACTACTGTAATGATTATCAGGATTAGATTTCCTATTTTTCCTGTCACACCCAAACTTGATATCAAGCTCTGACACTTATCATTAAAAGTAGATATTGTTAACAATGTAGCGGAGAGACCTATAAAATTCCCAAACTTTTGGGATATCCTCAATAATATTGTTATTCCACTACTTCGAAGTCTTCCTTATGCACGCCTCGGATGGCCACGGCGTAGCCTCCAAAGTTGAATACGAGTTGACGGTCACGGTCTATGCGGATGATGTAGCCTTCGCAGCCGGCGAAGATGCCGGTGAGGACTCGTAGCTTTACGTGGTTTTTGGCGAATTTCTCGAATGGGTCTCTCAAGAACGTCACTCTTTCTGGATTGTCCTTCAGAACCGTCATGAAAGGTTGCATGACCTTGTCTTTGATGGATGCTGGCTTGCCATTGCATCGGTCGTTCACCAAATGGTATTGCGGATAACGATTCTTCAGAAATTCCTGAAGGACTTTTGTTTCGCCCTGCAAGAATACGAGTCCACTGATGGTTGGCTTTAATTCTTTCTTTACTCCACCCTTCTCGTTCTTTTGGCTATACCTGAAAGAACGGTGAATGAAACAAGGGACGGGAGGATTGGGATTTTTGTCGTTATAGTCTTTCATCTCCTTCTCAAAAGTCCGGGCTGTCCTGTTGTGGATAAACAAGTAACCCCAAGGCATACCTTCTATACCTGGATCAGATTTGTCATCTGTCCCAGTAACGTTGATGCCCTTTGGTAAGCGGTTGCTTACATCGGCTGTAGAAGGCGAATCCAAGCAATCCTGCGTCATTTTCCCCTTTTACTTTATGTCTTTAGCTGCTACCACACATGATAGTTGCGGAAGCCTCGCTAATACAATTATCTTGTGCATAATCTTAATCGTATTGTATATGAATATTAGATATTATTGCCTCTGCACATGTATCTTTATTGTAGATTCGTCATACTTTCTTTTTAGGAAAGGACGAACACTTTGCAAAAGTACGAAAATTAGTTGGATTATGTGTCAGATTTTATCTTTTTCAGTATGTCATTCTAAGTATTTCACACAATTGTTTGGCAAATCTGCCTTGGATGCTTCCAGAAAATGGCTGATTTCAACTTTCTACCTATGACAATATTTGCATTTCTAATCGTCAGGAGAGCGAGCCCGGCGCACAACAAAATCTTTGGTGCGAAATTCTTGAGTTTCGAGCACTTGAAGACAACCTGTTTATACTCAGTGCGTTATGCTGTTTCCGGACAAAGCGTTATGAAATAAGACTCGCAAACGAGCCGTTTTTTGCTGCTATAGAGCCACTTTTACACTACAATACTGGCACTCTTGTAATACGATACAGCCTCTTTTACACTCTAATAGTGGCACTATCGGAGCGAAAAAGAGGCTGTATCGTTAAGCATGGGTGCTGTTTTCGCAGCAAAACACCGTAAAAACGGCTTTTTGATTCTCTAGAATTGATTTTTATTTTGTAACAGCTTTTTACCGTTTTAGACGATATTTGCATGGCAAGACAGATGATTAAAACGACAATAGAGACAACAGGCTTCGCATTGAAACAAATACATTGTCGAAATTGTCCCATACTAGTTTCTTCCGTTATTTCCTGAACGCATATGTGCTTGTTGGACTTGAAGAGATTGCCTATATTCCTTGTATTCTTCCTTTACGTTTGGTAAAGATATTTTCTTTCCCTGTAGTCGAGCTTCTTTTATAGCTCTATTTGAATTGTTTAAGTCTTCTAAGATACTAATGTACAAATCTGCATCTATTCCTATTTTTTGTGCTTCTTCCTTAGATATTTCAAGAGAATATAGGCTATCTTTGATTGATACGTAATTTGAAAGAATAACTGCTGCAGCTCGTTTATCCTTTATATTATTAGGGATACTATTGATTTCATCTACAGGCAATGCTAATGCTTTTGCCTCTTCAATCTGCGAAGAATACGATTTTATATTTACACTATTGTCGCCTTCTTGAATTTTTTGATTATCATTGGAGCATGAGATTAAACAAGAAGCTACTACAAGAGTGAAAACTTTAAGCAAAACGTCTTTTTTCATGTACCCTCCTATCTTTTAGTTATTCTGTTTGCAAATATACAAGTTTTTCATTTGTGAAGCAATTATTTTGAGGATTATTCTATGACGATTTTGAAAGTGGTAATTTAGGAACAATAAAAGCGCATCTTCAAGAAGTTCAATTGATTAGTTTTTGTAATAAAGTTTGTTTTTTTCGATTATTCGACGTATCTTTACAAAAAATAGGAAAAGAAGACTATGACAAACCTCAAACATAAAAATTACCTCAGTCGCCCCCGCAGATTCGGCAAATTATCACAAACCAATACTTGGAACCTTTCAAGGCAGACAAGCGAAAAGTGATAGGGCTTGCTGTCGAATTGGATGAAAAAGGGAAAGGGTTGATAGATTGGGCGGAAGTGAATTGATTGCGGATCACTTCTTTCCTCTTTAAGGTCGCTATTTGCGACCTTAAAGAGGAAAGAAGTTGCATCCCTATTTAAATACAAAGTCAATTGTTTTTGTCAACTTTTCCCCATTTAATATAACAGTTAAGTCAAAATGATACTCTCCTTTTTTTTCTGGTGCCTTTTTAAACTTTAACATGAATTCTGGTGCGATTAGTTTTGTGTTGTCATAACAAATTTCAGCAAGATTCATGTTTTTAATTTCTGCACCCTCTATGTAAGAGTATCCATTTAGTCCTTGCGTTTGCAACGCTTTTGTATTTACGATTTTATAATCATTATGAATATAATCATAATAAGAGACATATTGACATTCCACTAAATCAGAAATATCACTTCCAGCTAAATGCGAAGCGTCAAAATCATCAACAGTTTTAATTGTCATCTTACAAACGCTGTCATTTACAGCTATACGTGGTCCATTGATATCATATCTATTATAGGTCAGATCATTGTAGTACTTAGATAATTCATCGAATGTTTTACCAGAAGTTATTATTTTTCCTTTAAATGTTAATTTTATTTCTGAATTAGCATTCTCAACAGAAATAGTTTCCGGCGTCAAGTAACCCGTAATGAATGTTTTGCAGTATGTAGCTCCTGATATAACAGTTTCTTCTGAACAACTGAACAGCAAACCACTGAAAAATAATAATACAATAGAAACATAATTCTTCATTGCCTTCGATTTTTATATTATTAATACATCTGCAAAGGTATTAACAAAAGATGAATCGTGTACATTTTTCAATAAAAATCACAGACGTTTTCTTAAATTTACCTACATGTAGGTAAATTCTGTTCGTTTTACCGTTATATTCCTTCCAAAATGTAAAATACCAGATTTTCTTCCGTAACAACTACTCTCGGAAGAAAATCTGGTATCATTATGCATAAAGAACGTCAAATGACGAGCCGTATTTTCTACTTCTTCTTTATCTCATAACCGATTTTCTTGAACGCCTCAACGAAGTCGTCGTACTTGGCTTTGCGTGCGTCGTAGACGATGGTGACCTTCTGGTCGTCCACTGAGGTTTCGATTTTCTTCGTACCCTTGACGAAGCGGATGTTGCTCTTTATCTTCTTCTCACAGTTAGCGCAATGCATCTGCGGCTGTGTTGTTACTGTCAACGTGTCGGCTGAGGTAGCGGCAAATGTCTTGCCGACGATTACGAGCATAAATGCTGCTATTAAACTCTTCTTCATATTTTTCCTTTTTTCTTTAAAATGATTGTTATGTCTATAACTTCTCTAACTTGTATCTTATTCCGATGTAAGCCATCGCTCCAGTCACAGGTCCCCACACCTGTGTGGCATCGAACGCTGTGGTCCACGGATGATGGGAATGGAGGATGGGATTGTCTATCTTGTAGTTGGTGAGGTTCTCGCCTCCTACGTACAGACTGAACTTGCGAAACTCTCGCGTCACCTGAGCCTGCAACTGGAAGTAGGCGGGATAACGGCTGCGGTCGTACAGTTCGCCGTCACCGTTGAGCTGACCTGTTACGTCAAACTGCCAAAGCTCGAGGGGAGTCTTGTATGAGAGTGTAAGCAATCCCTTATAGCGTGAAGTGAGCGGCTTCTGACGCAGCTCTCCGTCGTACGTACACTTCACGTCGTTCAGTCGGAAAGCGGCTGTGGCTGTCATTCCGCTGAACAACGGATAGGTGGCGTCCACCTGGAAGGTGTGGCTATAGCTCTTGCCGTCCAGATTCTCGAACGAGAGCGTGTGGGCACCTTTGGCTCCGTCGAAGTTCATTATCGTCTGATTCAGGAAGTCGGTGTAATAATACTCTGCGTTCAGCTCGAGCATCTTGCCGAACATCGGAATGTTCATGCTGACGGATGCTCCCATATTCCATGCCTCTTCCTGCTTCAGATCGGGCGAGACTGTCACGTCACGTCCGCTTGCCAAGAGCGTCACGTTCTCTGCCAAAGCGTGTGGCGAACGATAGCCCTTGCCTGCCGAAGCACGGAGCGTGATGATGTCCGAGGGCGAATACTTGACGTGCAGACGGGGCGTGACGAAGCTGCCGTAACGGTCAGAATGGTCCCAACGCACGCCTGGCATGATGGTCAGCTTTTCGCCCAGCTTATAGGTGTATTGCGCATACAGTCCGGGAGTAGTTTCGCCTGTTACCGAGGTTTCGGGGTTCGACTTTGTGCCCAACGGATTGAAGCGTTCGTCGTAACGGTCATAGTTGAGCGATGCGCCGACGCTTATGTTATGGTTCGCCGTAACGTCAGTCTCGAACATCAGCTGTGCGTAACCGTTCTTCTGCGTAACGTCATAACGTGTCAGTCCGAACTGGTTCTCGGCGTCGTGCCACGATCCGTGGAGCATCAAAGCCACGGAGGTGTTGTGGTCGGCATTGAGCGTAAAGCCGTTCTTCCATTGCATCTCGTAGCGGTTGGTCCTGACCGAAGTAGAATAGAGCGGTTCCGAGGAAGCCATGTCGGCATGCTTGCGGCTTTGTCCGCCTTCACGTTCGTCATGCAAGCCGCGCAGCATCAGCTGGCTAATCCAGCGTGGCGACACATACGCCCATCGGTGCATGACGTTGTATTGTCGCAGCTTTGGCATATCCATGAAGCTGTCATCATTGCCGTCATGGTCGGTCTGACGGTTCTCGAAGTGGAGCAAGGTGGAGGTGGAGAGACGGTCGGTCAGGTGTATGCTTCCGTCAAGATTCACTTCCGTTTTCAGCTCGCTGTCCTGATAGACGTTCGCCCTGAGTCCGTCCGTGCCCTGCGGCTTCAGAAACTCAATGTTTATCTGACCCGTGGTGCTCTCATATCCGTTTTTGACGCTGGACGCTCCCTTGCTCACCTGTATTGACTGCATCCAAGGACCTGGCACGTAGCCGAGGCTGTAGGGCAGAGACGCGCCTCGCAGATTGGGCACGTTCTCCGTGAGCATCTGCACGTACGTGCCGCTCAGTCCGAGCAGCTTTATCTGCTTGGCGCCGGTGGCAGCGTCGCTGTAGCTGACATCCACCGAAGGATTAGTGACGAACGACTCGCCCAGATTGCAGCAAGCAGCACGTATGAGCTGTCCCTGTCCGATGATGTCCGCATTGTCCACGCGGTATTTCGACTTGATGCCGTTGGTGGCTTTCACAACCACGTCCTTCAGCTCGTGTGTAGCGGCTATGCTGTCAGTCTGCGCAGCCATTCCCTGCGACACAAACATACATCCCAACACACCTATCATTGTTTTTCTCATATTCACTTAATTATTATAACCTTCTCAAAAAATATTCTTCATATAATTTATCCTGTCACTATCCTTATAAAGCATCGAGGGAGATCCTTTTATGATGTCCGAGTTCGCGAAATTCCTTTGGCGTCATGCCCGTCACTTGCTTGAACTGCGAGGAGAGATACGCCGGCGAACTGTAACCAAGCCTGTAAGCTATCTCGCTTGTGGAAAGCTGGCTGTAACATAGCAGTTCCTTCACGTACTCGATGCGATGGATGATGGCGAAGCGTTCGATGGTGACGCCCTTCACTTCGGAGAACAGCTTGCTCAGCGCACTGTAGTCTTTAGAAAGCTGACACGAAAGATAGTCGGACAGCCTTGGACGTTCTCCTTCCGAACGCACCCACTTAAGTACGGCGACGCGTATCTGCTCCACCAGTTGGGAACGCGGGTCGTCGAGCAGTTCGAAGCCGATGTCACGTAGCTTATCTGCTAAGGAATGGCGTTCTTCGTCAGACAGACTCTCCTTCGTCTCCACTTCGCCCAAAGTGACAGACTTTACCGTAAAACCTTCTGACACCAGTATTGACTTGACCGCTGAGATACAGCGTGGACATACCATGTTCTTAACCAATAGTCTCATAGGCGATTATATATATTTCTTGATATCGTTTTTATTTTTGTGCAAAGATATATCTTTTCAGATAATTATTTATACAATATTAGGGATAAAACTTATGGGAATGTTTGCATAATTGGGAACAAATCATTGCAAATGAAGCAATTCACCACTTCACTCATTGCCGGTAGAAAAAGATAGGTTTCGTATTATAATACTGTATTAACTGCAAAAGTAACATTTATTTCAAGGAAAATTCGTAACTTTGTAGAGGAATTTAGGATAACACAAAAAAAAACTGTTATTATAAAATATGAGCATCAATATCCAGAGAAATCAGAAGAAAAGAGTAGTTATTGTTGGTGGAGGACTTGGCGGACTGCGCCTTGCAGAAGACCTTTACGGATCGGGCATGCAGGTGGTGCTGATCGACAAGAACAACTTCCATCAGTTTCCACCGCTTATCTATCAGATAGCGTCGGCAGGTATCGACCCAAGTAGCATCTCTTTCCCCTTCCGTCAGATTTTCCGCAAACGTAAGGACTTTTATTTCCGCATGGCGGAGGCACGTATGGTAGACACGGAGAAGAAGATTCTGCAGACTTCCATCGGAAAGATTGACTATGACTATCTGGTTCTGGCAGCAGGTGCTACTACCAACTTCTTCGGCAACAAGAACATCGAGGAATGGGCTATACCGATGAAGACCGTGCCTGAGGCGATGGGACTTCGCAATGCCTTGCTCTCCAACTTCGAGCGAGCGCTGACTTGCGCCACTGAAGAGGAACGTCAGGAACTGCTCAACGTAGTAATCGTTGGCGGCGGTGCCACTGGTGTGGAGATTGCAGGAGCACTGTCGGAGATGAAGCGCTACGTCATTCCCTATGACTATCCCGACATGGACTCGTCATTGATGCACATTTACCTCATAGAAGCCGGCGACCGACTGCTTGCCGGCATGTCGCAAGACTCATCCAAGAAGGCATACGACTTCCTTAAGAGCATGGGCGTGGACATACAGTTCGGCAAGATGGTGACTGACTATCGCGACCATAAGGTAATCATGAAGGACGGCACAGAGATTCCCACACGTACATTCCTTTGGGTGTCGGGTATCAGAGCCAATGCCATGCCTGGTATCAGCGAAGATCATTTAGGACGTGGATTCAGATTCAAGGTAGACCAGTTTAATCGTATTCCGGGACTGAACGACGTGTTTGCCATCGGCGACCAGTGTCTTCAGACCACTGACCCTGCCTATCCTAACGGACATCCGCAGGTGGCTCAGGTGGCAATACAGCAGGCAAAGAACCTTGCCAAGAACATCAAGCGAATAAACGAAGGACATGCTGACGACAACAGCCTTACTCCGTTCAAATACAACAACCTCGGATCGATGGCAACCATCGGTCGTAACAAGGCTGTTGTGGAGATTGGCAAGTTCCATAGCCAGGGCTTCTTCGCATGGATTCTGTGGCTCGTAGTTCACCTTCGCTCCATCCTCGGCGTGAAGAACAAGATGATGGTGCTGCTCAACTGGCTCTGGAAATACGTCAGCTATAACGACTCCATCCGCATGATCACCTACGCCACCAAGCCGCGTGAGGTGGTGGAACGCATGGAACGCGAACAGACCACGCACCTCGGAGAGGACCTTATGGAATAATAATATACAATAACAGCCACGATATATGTATTAAAGACATATACCGTGGCTGTCTTCTTTTACAGCTATACCAACTGTATCTGCTGCTTAGAGTTTCACTTTCACGATGAGCTTGCGAATCTTGCCCTCCCCTATCACCGGTGCATGCGGATCCTCAGGCCAGACTATCATGAACTGACCGGGACGAAGCTTTACGTAAGCGGATGCAGGCTCGGTGTAAAGAGCGCAGTCTGCTTCTGCGTCGTAGGGCTTTGTGAGGTTGGAGCAGTCTTCTATTGGCTTCCAGCCTATTGTCTCCTCACCCTCAAGGAGGATGTGGATGTCAATATACTGATGGTGCACCTCGAGCACCTGCTGCTCTGCCGCTACACATTCAGGATTGACGTTATTGATGAACAGTCGGTCGCCGTCCAACTCAATGCGGCCACAAGGTTCGTTGAGGAGGTCATGACTCTTAACATAGTCGAAGACTGTCTTAAACAAGGGATGGAGCGACTCTATGCGGGCGCTCTCTCTAATATCTGATACTATCATAATATAAATGTATTTAGTTTATAATATTCTTATTTCTCTTATTCACACAACGTCGCTGAGAACATCCACTTCACGAGACGGGTCTCCTTAGACGTAAACTTTCCGACGGGCAACTTCAGCACAATCTTGTTCCATCCCTTCTGGAGCTTTATCTCTACGGGCGGTCGCGACACGCAGTTCTCGTTACGCAATGGCAGTTCGTGGCTGCGCTCTGTATTGGTGTTCTCCCATACCGGCGGCATTATCTCCACACCGTTTATCCATGCACGGCTACCCTTATAGTCCCATGTGCCGGGACGTGGCGGAAGGTCGCTTTCCGAGCGGCTGTAGTTATAGAACTCAAGGCTCAGCTTGGCTGTACGTGCCTTCTTGGAGTAAACCCAGCGCGTGGCGTAAGCCGTATGGTTCTCCTCAGGATTGGCGTAGAAACCGGGGACGAGAGTTCCCCACACGTGGCGCAGATAAATGCCGTTGCCGGTCACCGTACCAGAGCCGTACGTCTTGCCTTCATACTCATAAGAGGTGCGGTCTGCCTTAGGACCTCCGTCAGCGGAAAGATGTTCCTCAGGAGGGAAAGATCGGGCCAGGTCGCCTTCGTTCGGGAATGCATCGGTGATACACCACTGTGCATCAGTCTGACGACAGTAAGAGAAAGGTTCTCCCTTCAGCATGTGGTCTTTATGCCACAGCATACGGTTCTCAAATTCGGCAAAGGCAGCCTTCTGCTCAGGCTCATCGTTCCAAAGGAGCGTGCCTTTTCCGTTGAAGTAGCAGGTACCCCCGCCTCGCCATGCTCTCTCGGCAAGCGTAAGCATATAGGGATAGAAATTGTTTTCGTCAAGCAGCTGTCGGGTGTTGTCAATGTAGCGGTCGTTCCAGAACGCCACGATGCAGCCGGCTATGTCATCATTACCCTTTGGCTGATCGAGAATTCTACTGTTGAAAAGTGCCACAAGGTCAGCGTAATTGTCGAAGTGGTTGGCATAGTGGAAGCGGCAGTCAATGGCAGGGATGCCCGGTTGAGCCTTGCCACGATAACTCCACAACTGCGTCATGTCTATCTCGCCCTTCTCATAATGCCATCCGGGACTCCATGAGATGGCCTTCTTTCCTTTAGAACGGACGAAAGCCACCATCTCAGGCACAAAAGTAGAGTCGGTGAACTGCACCTCGTCCGTACCTATATGAATGTAGGGCACGTCCAGAGCGTCACACGCTTCAGCCAACAAATCCTTCATTATGCGCTTGCCCTCCACCGTCTGCATGCCGAAACCGAAGGTACGCTCAAAGGCTGCACTATGACCAGGCATGTCTATCTCGGGGATAAGCGTCACATAATGCTCACGGCAGAACTCCGCCAGTTGATGCGCCTCCTCAAGCGTGTAATATCTTCCCTTGTCACGCTCCATATTCTCCGGAGCATTGAGCATCGGATAAAGCTTGCTCTCCAGACGCCAAGCCTGATTTTCGGTAAGATGCCAATGGAAGACGTTTATCTTGAAACGGCATAATAGCTCAATCTCCTTCTTAAGTTCGTCCATCGGTATGAAGCTGCGTCCGATGTCGTGCATAAATCCACGTACACGGAATGCAGGCCAGTCGGTGATGTCACAGACAGGAACGTACTTCTTGCCTTTACGTATAGCGATAAGCTGCTCCAACGTCTGCTTGGCACGGAACATTCCGGCATCACCTGTGGCGAAAATGCAGACTTTATGCTTGTCAACAACCAAACGGTATGCTTCGTCCTGCCACTCAGCACCTTCCACTCGGTCCACCTTCGTAAAGCATACATCTCCGTCTGTCCTGACATACTTATCCGTCATACTCACCTTCTGAGGCATGGGCAGCAATGGTGGCACATCGGCGCTTACGGGTACGCACAGGACAAGCAGCAGCATCATTGACGCCACAATACGACAGATTAGTCCGCAACATATCCGTGTCAATGGCAAGATAAGACTATCAAAGAAAGATCTGTTTATAAATTTGATAAAATACATTATAACATTAAAAAAATCGTAGTAGATCAGTTTTTATATATAATGCAAAGTTAAGAAATAATCGGCGGAAAAGGGAAACTTATATATAAAATATGTAAACAAGTCAAAGAACGCTTGCTCATGATAAGACCAAACTAACCAAAAACGGTTGCAAAGATCCACAATCTGGCGCAAGCGTTGTCAAGAGTGAAACACAAAAAAAGGTCTCCAAAGTCGTTAGACTCTGAAGACCTCAAGTAAAAGAAGGC
>ERZ1035051.469-NODE-469-length-14781-cov-8.893114_pt1 | contig 14781 bp, 10 predicted proteins | sample MGYA00520586_ERZ1035051 | MGnify/ENA primary metagenome ERZ1035051 (study PRJEB33766, sample SAMN09781692) | gut metagenome | biome: gut microbiome | host: Homo sapiens | place: Madagascar | study: EMG produced TPA metagenomics assembly of the PRJNA485056 data set...
TAGATTATTAAGCCAGAAACCCCTCAGATTTTTGCACTTCTATTGAGAACTTGCCGAAAAAAGATATGCCCTTAGAGGGACTTAGGTGGAGTCGTGATAGCGGTTCTGCCCTCTATGATACACCCCAAACAGCCGTTCTCGGACGGGCTGGGGGGTAAAAAGTAACCCCTTAAAAAAAACTGAATAACTGAATACTGAATAAGGTGCTGTGTTTTCTTCTCTTTAACTCTATGTTTTCTCTTCTAAGAAAGTATGAGTTGCGGGGCGCAAAACGGCGAGTTAGATTGTTTAACAGGTTTCGGATTGAAAGCGTGCTGAAAATCGCACCTTATCACACGCTGAAACTTGGTGGTATCGGGAAATTGGCGTATCTTTGCACTGTCGTTCGAAGAAAGGCTGCAATAACACTTAACATTAAAAATAAAAATAAAGATGATGAAAGCAAATACCTGGAAAACTATTTTGCAGATTGCAATCTCCTTCCTCACAGCCATCGCTACTACGCTCGGAGTTACCAGCTGTAGCCTTTAAAGGTAAAAAGGTAAAAAAGTAAAAAGGTAAAAAAGTCTTAACACCCTTCGCGCCCCCGTCCCCAGCGATTCCATCGCTGGTCCCCTCAAATCTTGAAAAAAGCCCCCGGTGCATCATGCATCGGGGGCTTTTTTACCCTTTTTCTTTTTTACCTTTAATAGAGATAAAACCGCAAAACGCGGTAACAGGTGTATTAACTCATTGATTATCAATCAAATATTTATTTACTACAGCCACAATATCTAAACATTTTTTAAAACATCATCCCAAAATCTTACTTAACGGCAAAAACAGGCAATCTGACGGCAAAAAATCGGAAAACAGGCACATATTGAAAGATAGAAACTCTAAAACACTACACTTTTATACTAAAAACTAGGTATTTTACACTATTTTCGACAAAAAAGGTACAAAAAAAATGTTTAATTAAAAAAAATATTGTATCTTTGTCCGCAGAAAGAAACATTCCGTATTATTACTAAATAGAGTTTCATGGAAAGACAGAGAGAGAATTTTCTTATGACGAGAAAAGTAAATCATAGCGTTACTGTCGGATTGGCAGCCCTTGCTTTATGCTCGGTGTCGGCTAATCTCATGGCTGCAGTGAACAACCCTGAGATAGCGCGAGAGGTTATCTTACCACAAAACGAAAGTTTGATAGGATACGTTTACGACCAGGATAAGAATCCGCTGCCGGGGGTTACCGTAAAAGTGGAGGGAACACAAATCGTAACCGTTACGGATGATGAAGGCCGTTATTCCTTCAGCCAGCCTATCAAGCGAGGTGCTAACGTAAAATTTTCGATGCTCGGCTTTAAAACCAAGCGAGTTGTTTATAAAGGTCAGTCGGCTATCAGTCCGATGCTCGAACCTTCTGCTACCTCGGTAGGCGAGGTGGTGGTAGTGGCGCGCAGCAACATCAACGCTATCGACCTGCGTGCCAAATCGGGTGTGGTAGAGAATGTGGATATGAAGCGCGTAGAAGCTAAACCGATGATTGACATGGCACTGGCACTGCAGGGTGCCGTGCCGGGCCTTGTCGTTACCAATACGGGCGATTTGGGTTCTGCTCCGAAGATCCGTCTGCGCGGAAACTCTTCGCTCCGACAGGGCAATGCAACCAACGAGCCGCTGTATGTGATGGATGGTCAGATTATCTCTGCCGAGACATTCTATAACCTGAACCCATCTGACATCAAGGGCATGAAGGTGCTCAAGGATGCTACAGCCTGTGCACTGTATGGTGTGAAAGCGGCTAACGGTGTGATCGAAATCACATCACAGCGTGGTCATTCGGGTGCTCCACTCATCAACTACAGCACCAATATGGGTGTAACCACACGAGGAAGAAGAGGACTCAAGATGATGACCTCTGCCGAGAAACTGGAACTGGAGAGACTCATCGGTAACGTGGAGACTCCGGGCTACAGATACAGCGAGGATTACTACCGCAAGTACTTTGCCGACAATCCGAATCTGGCAAGCATGATTGCCGACGGACAGAACAAGCTCGATTCTTTGCGCAATATCAATACCGACTGGTTTAACGAACTCCTGCGCAACAGCTTCTACCAGCGCCATAACCTGAGTCTGCGAGGCGGCAACGAGCGAACCACCTATTTTCTCTCAGCCAACTATTCCTATCAGGGCGGCCGTATCGAAGGAAATGATAAGCAGCGTATGGGCATCCGCCTGAACGTAGACCAGAAACTGGGAAAGATTGGTTATGCCATGCTGGGCGTTACCGGCTCTTATTCGAAGACCAATACGCCTAACGGAACCTCAAGTGATCCTTCTTCGCTGATTTACGAACTGAACCCATACGAGCAGAAGACAGGCAAACTCTGGTCGTATCCGGGACTGACCTATAAGGACCTGATGAACCAGTACAGTGCTGAATCTACCGACAAGGAGTTTGGCGTGAACGGTAACATCACCCTGAACCTGCTTCCGGGACTGGATGTTGCAGCTGTAGCCGGTATCGACTTCGTGCTGGACGAGTCACACCAGTTTACACCTTCTACAGCCTACTCGGAGACCCATAGCGGTGTGGCAGAAGTGGCGCGCGGTATCTATTCGAAATCCAAGAATACCACTACCAATATCTCTGCCAACGTGCGTGCTACCTATACCCGTACGTTCAATGAGATTCACGACCTCACCTTCAGTGCCAACATGGACTATTATGATACCAACATCGATAATCTCAGCACTACCGGTTATGGTGTAGGAACCCTGAACTCGGCAGCAGCCATCAACCAGTCGCTCACCGGCTCACGCCGAGTGAAGATGAGCGCTCCTAGAGACAAGAACCGCCAGCTGGGTATCGGTGGCGTACTGGGCTACAGTCTGCTGAGCACCTACGACCTCTATGCTACCTACAAGGCAGATGCCTCTTCGGTACTGCCGTCAGACAAGCGATGGAACAAGGCATGGGCAGTAGGTCTGGGATGGACACCTTCCAACTATGCCTTCTTGAAGGACAACAAGGTGATTTCACGCCTCAACTTCAAGGGCTCGTATGGTATCACAGCCAATCTGAACGGAGTTTCGGTTTCTACCACAACAGGAACCTTCTCCTACTCCACCAACACCTACGAAGACCAGCGCGTACTGGAACTCATCTCCTTATATAATAAGGACCTGAAACCAGAGCAGAACAAGTCAGTAGACCTGGGTATGAGCATGGACCTCTTTAACCGCATTACGCTGGATGTAAACTATTACAACCGCCGTACCGAACAGGCTTTGCTCGATGTGCCAATCCCTACATCGGTAGGCTACTCTACGCTGAAGCGCAACATCGGTGTGCTGGAGAACAGAGGTATAGAGCTGGGACTGAGTGCCAAGATCATCGATACCTACGATTGCCGACTCTGCATCGGCGCCAACCTGGCTTACAACGACAACAAGGTGCTCGACCTGTATTATGCCGACAAGATTTACACCACCGAAGATGCACTGGTTCCAGACTATGAGGTAGGCAAATCATACGATATGCTCTACGGACCTACGTCGCTGGGCATCAATCCGCTCACCGGTTATCCGGTATTCCTGCTGCCAGACGGCACAGAGAAACAGGCTACCGAGGCACTGACCAAGGACGATGTAGTGGCATTAGGCCATCTCACACCACCTTATTCAGGTACCTTCAACCTGAGTTTCTCATACAAGTCGTTCGACTTCGATATGGACTTCTACTACGTTCATGGCGGAATCCAGCGTTTCAACTACTCGTATGTGAGAGACAAGGACAATGTGAACAAGAATGCCGTGGCCGGACAGACCGAAAAGATGTGGTTCAAGCAGGGCGATGAGAACAAGACCTACTGGACACCGTTCTACACCTCATCCACCGCAGAAGACAACATAGCACTCTATCCAAACTCACGCACCGTGGGCAAGAGCGACTACCTGCGCCTCTCTATGGTGAGCATGCGCTATCGTCTGCCAGCCGCTACCCTACACAAGATACTGCCATTCATGCAGTATGCCACCGTAGGTTTCCAGGCATCCAACCTCTTTACGTGGACCTCATATAAAGAGAGCGACCCAGAGAGCGGAACCCTTGCCGGCACCACACAGCCAATTTATACATTCAATTTGAATCTTACATTCTAGGAGACAGAAAAGATGAAGAATATCATCAAGAAAGCACAACTCTTCACGGGCAGCACCCTGCTTCTGGCAGCCTGCTCGCTCAATGTGCCACCACCAGACCAGTTTTCAGACCCCGATGCCATCACCGATGTCAATACGGGGCGCTCTCTGCTCACCTCCTGCTATCTGAGCTATCCGCATCAGGAGTATGAGTTTTCGCTTCTGGGCAACGACTTCTGCCCTACCAACCTCTCGGGAAAAGATGTCGAAACCCAGAACCTCTACAACTGGCAGGACAAGAACATCAGCAACCTCTCGTCAACCATATGGCCGGCGTATTACACCTGTATCTCCAACTGCGATGTACTCCTGGAGCGTATCGACAAGATTACGACCGAGACCGCAGCCGATCTTCAGGAGAAACAGACTATCAAGGCAGAGGCACAGCTGCTTAAGGCAATGTGTTATTTCGACCTGCTGCGCATCTATTCCACTCCATACGATGAGAATCCGGATGCCGACGGCATCATCATCAAGAATATGTTCGGGTTCGAAACCAATGGCCGCAGCAGCAAGAAAACCTGTATCAGCATGATCAACAGTCTGATAACAGAGGCATCAGAAGTGAGAAACCAGCCCTCAAAGAACGGATGGTTATCGCAGACCGCAGCCGATTATCTGCTTGCCGAAACTGCACTCTACATGGGCGATTACAAGAAAGCAGCCGAATATGCCGACGATGTGATAGAACAGGGCGACGACAGCAAGATAGGCGGAGAAAGCTACTCCCGACTCTGGCGTACAGAGAGTTATGGCGGCAGAATCTTTGCCTTCAACACCCAGAACAGCTATTATGTCGCCATCGAATACGACAACTCTGAAGGCGACTATTACGCCGTCAATCCGGCATTCACCTTTACGGATGAGGATGTACGCGCGAAATATACGCTCTATCCGAAAGACCAGAACGGTAAGACCCGCAACCTGATGGGCAAGTACAACATGATGAACAAGCAGGGCACCCAGCCTAACTACATCAACTGCATGCGTTACGCCGGTGCCTACTTCATCGCTGCCGAAGCCTATGCACGCGATAACAACGAACAGATGGCACGCGAGCGCATCAACCATTACCTGCAGCTGGTTTCAGCCGACCCTATAGCAGAAAGCGTAACGGGCGATGCGCTGGTTCAGGCTATCCTGGCAGAGAAGTACAAGGAATTCGTTGGCGAAGGCAGCAATTACTTCGACCTGAAGCGAACCCACGCAGACCTGAACCGTCTGTCGGTATGGGGCGGAGCAGCCACAGCGAAAATCAGCAAGGACGATTACCGCTGGAACTTCCCTATCCCAGCTTCAGAATATAAATATAACAACAATGTGACCCAAAACGACAAGTGGCCAATTAACAGATAATATTAACATTTAAAATAAAGAGAACGATGAAGAAAATTACATTCATGCTTATGTGTATGCTCGCGATGCTGACAGGTTTCAGCGCATGCAGCAGTGACAACAATGATGGCGACAAGCAGATGACCAACTATGTATCGATTTCTGCAGAAGGAAACAATATCATCAACGAGGATGATGATGAAGAAGTAAAATTCAACATCCTCATCGGTAACACCCTGACAGCAGATGCTATCATCAATCTTTCGCTCGAAGGAAACGATGACAATGTGGCTACACTCACACCTTCTACCATCGCGCTGAAGGCTGGCGCCAAGACAGCATCCTTCACCGTAAAGTCGAACAAGAAGAGTCTGCTCAAATCAGATCGCGTACTGACCGTAAAGGCAACTTTCTCTGATTCCAACATGAAGGCAGACGGAAAAGCCGTAACCCTGACCATCAAGCCAGACTCCGACATCCCTGTACTCACGGCAGAACAGCAGAAACTCATTGAGGGCTACAAGCAGAACCTCAACATCGACCTGACTAAGATTCTCGGTAAGGTAAAGGTAGTTACCAAGGTTATCTTCAATGACGATGACAAGATAGATATCAACGACAACAAAGATACTCGTTCTTTCAGCGGCGTTACCATCATTACACTGAGCGAGAAGGCTACAGCCGATAAGCCTGTCTTGAAGATGGTTTCAAATGCAATGGGTATGGCTACGTTCAACTATGAAATGCTGAGAAAGAAAACCGTAGAAGATACAGAAAGCTGGACACAGATGCCATACAGTAAGGCTGTCATGGAGAACATCAACTACGATTACAATAAGGAAAAATTCACCATGACACTGGATGGCATCGAGGTAAACGCAGATATGAGCCTTAAGTTTACAGGCAGCAAGGTAACGATGTATGAGGAAGAGATTACAACCGTTCCATTCGACTATACCTTCTCTGCATGGGACCGCCTCAAGGCTATGGCTGATGCAAACAAGACGTTTGAAGTAGACGAAGGAGATACCAAGGCCAATGTTCCTGTACAGGACATCATTGATGGTGGCGGTTCGCTGAATCCTTATTCCTTCTTTGACAATACCGATGTCGTAGCAGACGGAGAAGAGACAAAATATACAAACATCTACGTTGCTCCAACAGGCAAAATCGACTTCGCCAGCGGCAAGATGACCTTCGCCTTCCCTTGGTATCTTGAGAATACATACGGATGCCAGCGAGTTGAAGCAACCTATACATTTGGTAATTAACAAGCATTTCACCATCTAATGCCGACATTATGTATAAAATAACGAAACAATTATTCCTATTAGTCCTGCTTGCAGCTTTCTGTCTGCCGGCAGGAGCGAACAAAGATTCTAAAATAAACCTTCCACGGGGAACCGTGGAAGGCTACCTTGATAACGGACTCCACTATATCATTATGCCTAATGCACTGCCTCGCCATGGCATAGAGATGCGACTGGTGATGAAGGTAGGTTCTCTGCAGGAGAACGACCAGCAGAAAGGTGGCGCCCACTTCCTGGAGCACATGTCTTTCTCGGGAACCAAGCACTTTCCACAGGATGCATGGGTAGATTATTTCGAACGGCTCGGTATGAAATACGGACGCGACATCAATGCCTTCACCGGCTTCGACCGTACCATCTACTGGCTCTCACTGCCGGTTGCCGACTTCGGAACACAGGTAATGGACAGCACCCTTCTTGCCGTACGCGACATCCTCGACGGGGTTTCTTTCGAACCTCAGCTCGTAGAGCAGGAACGTGGCGTCATCAAGGAAGAACTGCGCGGCTACAGCACGGGCGATGACTTCTACAACCTGAAGATTGGCGACGGAAGATACATCCTGCGCATGCCGCTTGGCACAGAGCAGGATATCGAAACCATCTCGCGCAACCAGTTGCTCAACTATTATCACCAGTGGTATCTGCCTCAGAATGCCTGTCTCGTGGTGGTAGGTAATGTAGATGCCCAGGACATGCAGAAGCGCATCCAGGCTACCTTCAGTTCGATAGCCAAGGGCCAGCCTACTCCGCTGGGCAAATATCCGCTTACCTATAAGAAAGGTATCACCCTGCACGAGGTGAAAGATACCGTAGGCACCAGTTCCAAACTGGAGTTCATCATCCCTCACGAGGGTGTGGTAGGCAACACCATCGCTTCTACCGCCCTGAAAGAGCAGTACCGACTGCTTATCTCGGCTATCAGCAAGCAACTGGCAGCACGGGGTATCAGATGCGACATCAGCGATGCCTGGTATCTCGCTACCCAGAACCACTTCTCTTTCTCTGTAGAAGGCAAGGGTAAGCAGGAACTCAAGGAGAAGATGACACAGGTGCTCGGTGCCTTCGCTGATATCACGAAAAAAGGATTCGGAAAAGAGGAACTCGCTGACTATGTAACCGAAAAGGTGAACAGTATGAAGGCGGATACCGTTGGATTCCAGTCGGGTAAATGGTGTGATGACTTCGTAGATTACATCATCTCAGGCGACCGCTATGTGGCATGGGACGAGGATATGGAGAAGGTAAAACTCCTGGTAAGCAATACCAGTAGCAGCCAACTCCAGAAACTCTTCAAGACCATTCTGAACGAGGGTAAGCAATCGCTCCTCGTAGCCTACCAGAACAACGCCGGAAAGACAGAATCCTTCACCGAAAGCGAGTTGCAACAGCTCTGGCAACAAGGACTGAAGACCCGCATGCCGGCTTATACCTACCAGCGCGAGGAAGTAGAGGAAAAGCAATACGTTGACATGCCAGCCTGTCTGTCTGCCACCCACCCGGATGCCAGCGCATCTATAGTAAGCAAGCGCAGATACGAGGATATCGGGGTATCGGAATATCAGCTCGCCAACGGACTGAGACTGGTGATGCGCCCTACAACCGACAAGGACAGCACCATCTATATCGCCATGCACGGACGTGGAGGCGTGGGCGACCTCAGCAAGCAGGAATATCCGCTGCTCAAAGACGCCGTAAGCTATGTAGACATGGGCGGTCTGACACATCTCAATACCGACCAGCTGAACGAAGTGATGCAGGCAGAGGGACTCTCTATGAGCGTAGGCATCACCGACTACTGGCACCAGGTGCTCGCCTCAGCCCCAACCGACAAGGCACAGGAACTGATGAACCTGGTTTACGAGAAGATTACGGCTCCAGGCAAGTCATACGAAGATTTCAAGGAAGTACGCGATGCGGAAATCGAGAGTTTCGGCAAGGAAACCCTGCTCGAACGTCTGCTCAAGCGCGACATCAACCGCATGCTCTCCAGAAGAGTGGATTCGCTGGTGTGCAACATGCCGGCAAACAGTGGTGTCAAAATCCAGAAGGAAGACCTCAACAGACTCAATCTGGATTCCATGACCAACTATTATACATCGCTCTTTGCCAACCCTCAGCAAACCACGCTGATCGTTACCGGCAACATCGATGAAGAGCAGGTTCTGGGCACCATCGTCAACACCTTTGCGCGCCTCAAGGCATCAGACCGCATGACCCGTTTCGAAGACAAGCCAAGCAACATGCCGAAGAGTCCTTACAAAGAGGCTTTCGAAAACGATGTGGAAACGCAGACCGTACTGAACTACATCTATTCGGGCAACTACAAGCCAGGACTCCGCCAGTCGCTCATGCTGAAACTGATGCGTGATGTCATGCAGAACCGCCTGCTGAGCATCCTGCGCGAGAAGATGAACATCGTTTATTCGCCATACGCCGACCTCTACTATGCCGGTGTGCCTCAGGCTAAATACAACTTCTGGCTGGAGATTGCGCTGAAGAACGAGAACCGCGACAAGGCTATCCAGGCTCTGGACGGAATCATCAAAGAGCTGCAGACCAGCAGAATCAGCGAGGGAGAACTCAACAAACTGAAGATGTCGTTCCTCGTTACCAAGCGCAAGTCGCTCTCTGATGATGCACCGGCAGAATGGAAGAACATCCTCACCACCCTCTTGCAGAACGGCGAGAGTCTGGAAGATTTCGACAACTACAGCAACTGTCTGAAGAGCATCACTACCGAGGATATCCGCAAGGGATTCGAAGAGTATGTACGTCCTGAGCGCGTAGCTCTGCTCTATAAGGGCAACCCATTTTAAAGTTTAAACAACCCAAAGAAGAAAAGATATGAAGAAGATTTTATGGATGGTCATGCTCATGGTGAGCATGACTGCCTATGCACAGAAAACACCTGAGATATACCGTATTTTCGATGCCAAAGGCAAGGAAGTTAGTTACGAGAAGATGATCAAGAGCGTAGCCGGCAGCGATGTGGTGTTCTTCGGCGAAATCCACAATTGCGTCATCAGCCACTGGATGGAGCTGAAGGTATTGGAGTCGCTGGCAGAGAACAACAGTAAGCTGAAGGTAGGTATGGAGATGCTCGAAGCTGACAACCAGCTCATCATCGACGAATATACCGGCAGCGTAATCTCATCCGACCGCTTCGAGGAAGAGTGTCGTCTCTGGCCTAACTACAGTACCGACTATGAGCCATTGGTTTACTATTCCAAGCGTCATCATCTCCCGCTGATAGCAACCAACGTACCTCGCCGCTACGCCAGTGTGGTAAAGGAGAAAGGTCTCGCCTATCTTGATTCCCTCTCAGCCGAAGCCAAGCGCTATCTCCCGAAGTTGCCTATCAAATATGTGGAGAATGAGAATGCCCAATCAGGCTTTGCTCTGATGGGACTGATGGGCAAGGCTAAGGGTTCAAAGCCAGAACTGATGGCACAGGCTCAGGCTATCAAGGATGCCACAATGGGCTGGTTTATCGCCCAGAACCTGAAGAAGGGCGAGCAGATGATTCACTTCAACGGCACCTATCATTCTGACGCTAACAACGGCATCATCCCTTATCTCAAGGAATACCGTCCTAAGACTACCGTCAGCACCATCAGAGCAGTGCGTCAGGAAGAGATTGACAAAATAGATGAAGATTATCTGGGACTGGCAGATTTCTATATCTGCATCACAGAAGATATGAATATGTCATATTAACCCATCAAAATACGCAACAAAAAGCCCCTGATGAAAGAAACATCAGGGGCTTTTAAAACTTTATGGGGGACCAGCGATGGAATCGCTGGGGACGGGGGCACGAAGGGGTTAAGGCTCTTTTTACCTTTTTACTTTTTTACCTCTAAAAGCCCCTTTTTACTTTTTTATCTTTAAAAGCCTTTTTCCTTAAAAACTCCTTAAACTTTGCTACTCTCTGCAATATTTTTAGTAACTTTGCACCCAAAAGTTAGTATACAAGATGAAAATAGGAATTATCGTTGCGATGGACAAGGAGTTCGCGCAACTCAAAACATTATTGACCGAATCGCAGGTTGAGAGAAAAAATTATAAAGACTTCGTTATCGGGAAGATAGGCAATAACGAGGTGGTGATGCAACAATGCGGCATCGGTAAGGTAAACAGTACCATAGGTGCCGTGGAAATGATTGACAACTATCACCCTGACCTCGTCATCTCTTCAGGCGTGGCTGGAGGCGCTGATATCACCCTCAACGTGACTGAGGTGGTAGTGGCTACCAACTGCGTTTACCACGATGCCTACTGCGGCGAGGAATGCGAATTCGGACAGATTCTGGGCATGCCTGCTTCCTTCAAAACACCTAAGGAATATGTGGAGAAGGCACTCGCCATCAACAACCTGCCGGGCAATAGGCACCCGAAGATCCACGCCGGACAGATTGTGAGCGGCGAATGGTTTGTAGACAGCAAGGAGAAGATGCGCTCTATCCTGGAACACTTCCCTCAGGCGATGGCGGTGGATATGGAGAGCAGCTCTATCGCCCAGACCTGCCACATCTACAAGACGCCTTTCATCTCCTTCCGCATCATCAGCGATGTACCGCTGAAAGATACCAAGGCACAGCAGTATTTCGACTTCTGGGCTAAAATGGCTGAAGGCTCTTTCAATGTTACCAAGGCTTTCCTCGAAAGTCTTTAGAAGTGTTGAATGTTGAGTGTTGAATGTTGAATGATTCTTCACTCAATATTTAACACTCAACATTCAACACTTAACATTCAACATTCAACACTCAACATTCAACATTATAAAAAAGATGAATAAGATTCCAAGTTTTACAATCAATCACAATAAGCTGCTCCGCGGCATCTACGTGAGCCGTAAGGACGAAGTAGGCGGAGAAGTCATCACAACATTCGATATCCGCATGAAGGTGCCTAACCAGGAGCCTTGTCTGCATAACGGTGCCATCCATACCATTGAGCACCTGGCTGCCACTTACCTGCGCAACGACGAGGAGTGGAAGGACCGCATCATCTACTGGGGACCGATGGGATGCCTCACGGGCAACTATCTCCTCATCAAGGGCGACCTGGAGAGCAAGGACATCGTGGAACTGATGAAGCGCACCTTCCAGTTTATCGCTGATTTCGAGGGTGAGATTCCGGGACAGGCGGCAAAGGACTGCGGCAACTACCTGCTCCACGACCTGCCTATGGCGAAATATGAAGCCAGAAAATATCTGGATGAGGTACTCTGCTGCATCAGGGAAGAAAACCTCATCTACCCTACCCAGGATTAGAAACAAAAAAATATGGCAAGCTTACCACTTAAGCTTGCCATATTTTTCTTTATACCAAAGTTGCCAGCCATTGACCAGATTCTGCCATACTACATAGGCTCCCGGTGCTACGGCAGCAAGAGGATTCAGGAAGGTGAGGGTGAGCCAGATGCCCACTACCGTATTCTTCTGTCCCAACGCCTGACCGGCACTGATACTCGCACCGAAATGCCTGCCTACCGCCTTGCCGATGGCAAACTGGAGAAGACATACCAGCAGCGGTACAAAGAGCAGCAGAAGCATCGTTACGCCCGAAACCTCGGCATGGAGCATGTTGCGAACCGTTTCGCCCATCAGTATCGTGAGGTTGAAACACCACATATAAAAGCCCAAATCCTTTACATTCTTCACTTTATCCACCCATTTTGGCAGGAACCTGCGGCTCAGCAAGGCAAGCAGCAGAGGCACCACCAGCACGGTAGTGACATTGCGGAACACCATCGCACTCATCATGAGGAACGATACGTCTGCCCCCTTCTCTACCATCGGGAAAAGACTCGGAATGATGACCATCGTAAAGATATTGGCGATGACCGTATAGGTGGTGAGCGAACCGATACTGCCGCCCAACTTCTCGGTAACCACAGCCACGGCGGCTGCCGTAGGACAGATGAAGCAGATGAAGGCACCCTCGAGAATCAGTTTGGTACTGTAATCGGAGCCGAACTCGAAGATGAGCACTACCATCATCAATGCCAGCGAGGTACGGATGAGCTGGAGAATGAAATGCCACGCCTTAGGCTTCATCTCCTTGATTTCTATCTTACAGAAAGTAACATAGAGCAGGGAGAACAGCACTACCGGCATCAGACTTACCAACCTCGGACCACAATAATCGCCAATGGGCACCAGAAAGGGCACATTGGCGAATATCAGGTAGCCCAATGCTCCCATAACCAGGGAGCAGGGCAATGAAAACTTTCTAAAAAATCTCCACAAAAACATTTCTGTTTAGTCTTTGTTGCTGCGCTTGCGCTTCAGGTGATCGAGCTCGATCTTGCGCATACGCATGTTCTTTGGAGTTACCTCTACGTACTCGTCCTCACGGATATACTCCAGGCACTCTTCAAGACTCATCACGGTCTTAGGAATCACGCGGGCCTTATCGTCAGAACCCGAAGCACGCACGTTGGTAAGCTGCTTAGCCTTGGTTACGTTGACTACCAGGTCGTTGTCGTGAACATGCTCACCTACAACCTCGCCGCCGTAAACCTCCTCACCCGGGTCAATGAAGAACTTACCACGATCCTGCAGCTTATCGATGGCGTAAGCAAAGGCAGTACCGGTTTCGAGCGCAATCATGCTACCGTTAGAACGGCGGCTGATTTCACCCTTGTATGGCTGATACTCCTTGAAGCGGTGAGCCATGATAGCCTCGCCCTGAGAAGCGGTAAGCACGTTGGTACGCAGACCGATGATACCACGTGAAGGGATATCGAACTCGATGTCTACACGCTCGCCCATGTTCAACATAGAGGTCATATCACCCTTGCGGCGGGTTACCATATCAATCATCTTAGAAGCAAACTCCTCTGGTACGTTGATGGTCAACTCCTCTACAGGCTCGCACTTCACACCGTCAATCTCCTTGTAGATAACCTGAGGCTGACCTACCTGGAGTTCATAGCCCTCGCGGCGCATGGTCTCGATGAGTACAGAGAGATGGAGCACACCACGGCCTGATACAATCCACTTATCGGTAGAATCCTCGTAAGGCTGTACGCGGAGAGCGAGGTTCTTCTCGAGCTCCTTGTTCAAGCGCTCCTGGATGTGGCGTGATGTACAGAACTTGCCTTCCTTACCGAAGAATGGTGAATCGTTGATGGTGAAGAGCATGCTCATGGTAGGCTCATCGACAGCGATTGGAGGCAGAGGCTCAGGGTTCTCGAAGTCGCAGATGGTATCACCAATCTCGAACTTCTCCAAGCCGATAACGGCACAGATATCGCCAGAATCTACATGATCGGTCTTCTTATGACCCATACCCTCGAAGGTGTGGAGCTCCTTGATCTTGGTCTTCTCCTGGGTTCCGTCTCGGTGACAGATAGTAACGTTCATGCCGTCCTTCAATGTACCGCGATGTACACGACCTACGGCGATACGACCAGTATAAGAACTGTAATCGAGAGATGTGATAAGGAGCTGAGGAGTACCCTCGAGCTGCTTAGGAGCAGGGATAACCTCAATAATCTTATCGAGCAGATAATCGATATTGTCTGTTGGATGATTATAGTCCTCTCCCATCCAGCCGTTCTTGGCAGAACCGTAAACTACTGGGAAGTCGAGCTGGTCTTCTGTAGCATCGAGGTCGCACATCAGGTCGAATACCATCTCGTACACCTCTTCAGGGCGACAGTTAGGCTTATCTACCTTATTAACAACGACGATAGGCTTCAGTCCGAGCTGCAATGCCTTCTGGAGAACGAAACGGGTCTGAGGCATCGGACCCTCGAAAGCATCGACGAGGAGGAGGCATCCATCTGCCATGTTGAGCACGCGCTCAACCTCACCACCGAAGTCAGAGTGTCCAGGAGTATCGAGGATATTAATCTTAGTACCTTTCCAATTGATAGATACATTCTTTGAGAGAATGGTTATACCACGCTCGCGCTCCAAGTCGTTGGAATCGA
>ERZ1035051.472-NODE-472-length-14718-cov-10.637455_pt1 | contig 14718 bp, 5 predicted proteins | sample MGYA00520586_ERZ1035051 | MGnify/ENA primary metagenome ERZ1035051 (study PRJEB33766, sample SAMN09781692) | gut metagenome | biome: gut microbiome | host: Homo sapiens | place: Madagascar | study: EMG produced TPA metagenomics assembly of the PRJNA485056 data set...
CTTCAGTTCCTGCTCACGTAGAGATGATGGGCTTCCTCGGTATGGGTAACAACCCGATGGTAGGTGCTTCTGTAGCTATCGCCGTGGCTATCGACCTCGCACTCAACAAGAAGTAATCTTCTTCTTTCTTAGAAGATTTACATAATATGACGCCTCCCATAGTCCGTAAGGGTTATGGGAGGCGTTTTTTGTTATTTAACTTGAAAAACGCAGTAGGATTAAAATGAAAAGTATATATTTGTATTTGAAATGATTATAACATTATGGATAAAGGGCAATTTTTATTATATCAAACTCCTGACGGTGATTCACAGATAGAAGTGAAGTTGCAGAACGATACTGTCTGGCTCTCACTTGATCAGATGGCAGAGTTGTTTCAGCGTAATAAGTCCACTATCTCACGACATATAAAGAATGTGTTGGAGGATGGCGAACTTGACGAAAAAGAGGTTGTTGCATTTTTTGCAATAACCACTAAGCATGGAGCTATTGAAGAAGTATATAGTAAAAGGCTTCGCCATGAACGATGACCTATTGAAGAGAGCAGGAGGTGGCAACTACTTTGACGAACTGCTTGCAAGAATACGTGACATCCGCTCCAGTGAGAAGGTGTTCTATCGCAAGGTATTGGAGATTTCAAAGAGAAAGCCGACCAAGAATACGACAAATTCAAGGAGCGTACCAAGAACAACCTCTCGCCTGTATAGATTCACTTCTTGGAGAACTTTGAGCGTGAACAGAAAAGGTTGATGGGAGGAGACAAGAACGAAGAAAAGTAAGAACAATAATGTTCCACCTTATTATGTATATGGGAGGCGTTTCGTTATTTATAGGTTTCTCAACCATTTTCTTACCGGCATATCGTACAGCTTGAGGCACAGCCATGCCAGGATGATACTGGCGGTCACCACAGCCAATGCTGCTGGCCAAGTCTCATACAGCGTGTATTGGCGTGTCTTGATGAGCCACATATAGAATGCGTACATCAGAGGATAGTGGACGATGTATAGCGGAAACGAAATGTCGCCAAGGAAGCGGCAGATGCGCGTTGAGGCTATGTCGGTGGTTTTGCCGGATGCAGCGTACCATACCACCAGCGGGAATACAGCTATGATGCAAGCTGCCTCGAAAATTCCGTTAAGGCTCAGCGCTCCGTCACTATGTATATAAGGTACGTGGAAGATGATGAGCAATAAGGCTGCGCTCGTCCAGAAGGCTCCGCGGGCATAATGTATGGGCTTGAATATGCGCGACAAGAGCAAGCCTATGGTGAAAGGACAAAGCATGCGAAGCGACCCTCCGAGTATGTTGGTGCGGTCAACTGTCCATCCCACTCCGATAGATCCGTAGCCCGACTGGTCAGTTACGGCAAACCATGTCAGGGCGCAGCAGAGCGCAAACGAAAGTACGGCGAGCAGACGTGTTGACAGACGCCGTATGAATAGCGCGTATACGATGTTGCCAACGTACTCGAAGAAGAGCGACCAGCACGGTCCGTTCAGCGGAAACATCTCGCCGTTGCCGCGTACCTCACGCGGCATTCCGGGTAGGGCAGGGAGCATTAGGCATCCACAGACGAAGGCGAGAAAGGTGAGCCAAAGCGTGGCGTGCGTGCCGTCCCATCGCTCCATGCCGCTGAGAAGGAACGACACAGCGCCAATCACAGCACCCATAATGACCATCGGCTGGAGGCGGATAAGACGGCGGCGGAAGAATCCTCCCAACTTAAGCGTCTTTCCCCATCTGCTGTCATAAGCATAGCCTACGACAAATCCGGAAAGGATGAAGAAGAAGTCGACGGCAAGATAGCCGTGATTGATAAAGTCAATAATGGGTTTGTTGCCCGCAAACTGAAATCCCTCGAATACGTGATACCATACCACGAGAAGTGCCGCCACGCCTCGCAGACCGTCAAGGAGAGCGTAATGCGGTTTCGAATCTTTTGTTTTAGTATCTTGTTTTTTCATGGATGCAAAGTTAAGGCTTTTATGGCGTAAAGCAAAGAAAACGGATGGGTTTGTTAAACGCTTGCTATCATGTGTTAATAAGTGTTGTGTTCGGACACAAAACCTTGTCGTAAATCAATAAAACAGCTAAAAGACGCTAAAAAAATCGCCGTTTGTTTGCGGACACAAAAAATCTTTGTACCTTTGCATCGTCAAAAGGTTAATAGATTGTTTAGGTTAGTAGTAATAGATTTAGGTTTTTAGTTATTAGGTTTAAGGTAAATTGAACGATTGTTTAACAGGTAACTATGAGGGCTCGTGAGAATCTTCATTAATTACGAAAAGTTTTTTAAGTTAAACATACAATAACGGCACAGCTCGATGAGAGTTGTGCCGTTGTTGTTTTCTAGCGTAATGTGGCTTCGAATTGTTTGTTTTAGCATCTTGTTTTTTCATAGATGCAAAGGTAAGGCTTTTAAGGCGGAATACAAAGGAAGCAGTGGGGCTTGTTAAACGCTTGCTATCATGTGTTAACAAGTGTTGTGTTCGGACACAAAACCTTGTCGTAAATCAATAAAACAGCTAAAAGACGCTAAAAAAATCGCCGTTTGTTTGCGGACACAAAAAATCTTTGTACCTTTGCATCGTCAAAAGGTTAATAGATTGTTTAGGTTAGTAGTAATAGATTTAGGTTTTTAGTTATTAGGTTTAAGGTAAATTGAACGATTGTTTAACAGGTAACTATGAGGGCTCGTGAGAATCTTCATTAATTACGAAAAGTTTTTTAAGTTAAACATACAACAACGGCACAGCTCGATGAGAGTTGTGCCGTTGTTGTTTTAGTGTGTCTGGTCGTAAAAATGTACTGATACATTATATAATAAAAAGCAAAAGTCCTGTAATTCAGACGAACTACAGGACTTTTGCTTTTGTTAGGGTGGAGCTGGTGGGATTCGAACCCACGTCCAAACAGGGAAACCATACGCTTTCTACATGCTTATTCCAGCCTTCGGTTTTCGTGCCGCGACAAGACCTGGACCACCAATCGCGACCTTATCCTCTAAAATTTCATCCGGATGGCGAGGCACACCACAGACTATTTCCGATTTACCTGCACCGCTTGACCCTCAGATTCGGAACAACATCCTTGGAGCGATGTCTCGTTCCGCCAACCTTGTGGCGGAATAAAGCTAATCTACTGTACTTCGATTAAGCAGCGAGAGCGTAGTTGTTTTCGCCAATTAAATTTTTGATCACTCAGATTAAGGAGCTAGCCATCGAGGCTCCGCATGCTTACATACCATTTCATCCCGCTGTCAAATCCAGTCAACCCCGAGATGTTGTAGTATTTATTATGCAAAGTTAGTGCAAATGCACGAAACCACAAAATAAAATGGCAATATTTTGCATGCGTGTGGACAATGTGTGGACAACTTTTATTGCGATTTGTTATGGAGGATAACTGTTATCTTTGAATTTGCGCTTTCATACATTCTATAAGTCTTTTGACCGAAAAATGTAATCGTTTTAGACGAGAAGAGGGGGCATACCTGTAAGCGTTAACTTACGGTATACCCCCTAATTTATTCGGAAGAAAATATTCTTATGTTACTTAATATAATGAATATCATGTTATGTCATTCAATTTCACGGTCAGTTATCGTTACAGTCTCTGTCACTGTGCGACGTGCCTCACTGTCGTAGCGTTTACGGATATAAATGCCTACAGCTTTGGGTTTCCGGCCGAGTTTCTGACCGCTGACAGTGAACCATTCGGTATTCTTGTCGGCATCAACAGTCAATGTGCCTATGCCTGTCGTTGTGTCGAAGTTGATGACAAACGGGTTGAAGGTAGAACCTACTATGCCATCGCTCTCATAATCAAGAGTAGTAGTAGAGGTATATACCTTTCCCTTGTACTGTAACTTGAACGTGAGCGTCGTCTTTGCATTGCCTGGGATGGTGACGTACGCCAGTCCGGCGTTATTAGTGTAGGCGTGCGACCTACATTCATCACCGGCATATATACCTATCTCAGCTCCCGGTAGCTCATTTCCGTCAAAGGTAACACGTGCTATAAGCGACATATTGTCGGGATACTTATGATAGTCGACTGGCTCAAAATAGCCTGCCGGCGGCAGACGTCTTGCCCTTGCCTTTGCTGTCTTGTCTGTTTGTCCTGCCGACGGATAGGCAAAGGTACGATCAGCTGTTGCGACACTGTAGAGCATATAGCCATGACCTGGCTCAAGAAGCGACAAAGTTCCTGCCCATTCGTAGCCGTCGTATACGGCAAAACAACTCTGGGCCTTCACTACGTCGCCATCCTCGGGCTGCATTCCGGCAAAGGCCTCGTCGAGCGACATAGCGGAAGTGGCATTGTAGGCTATCCAGTTCCAGCCTTGCTTGACTGTAATGAGACGGCTTGACGGGTCGGCCACTCTACCCAATACCTTGAGTGTGGCTGGGGCGGATAGGTTGATCTTGTACATCTCGCTATTGTTCATCATTATCTCATTACCATACCATTCTGAGCCGGTCGATTCCATAAATCCAGTCTGACTCTTTGCCATAGTGACTTCAGCGTTTATCGGTGCAAGTACCGTCTGCATTGACATGTCATCTGGCTGCACATAGAGCGCCATCCAGTTCCAACCCTTGGTGAAGCTGGTTGTCTGCTCTTGATAGTCAAGGGCATTGAGCAATATGGGATCGGCATAGGTGCCTGCTATTTGGTCTTTGGTGAATGCCACATCGCCATTGCTACACTCCAGTTGCGTATACACCATACCGGTGCTGGCGTCGTAAGCACGGAACGAAAGATTCGTACCCTCATCCGCAGCGTTTCCGTAGATGTCGAGCAGCACATAGTAACTGTCATAGCGCTTGCTGTATACCGGGCGGCCTACACCGCGGCACTCGTCACCTACAAACACCGCCAACTTGTCGGCCGTGTCTGCACTGGGCGTGCCAAGTATAGATAGCTGGGCTATCATGTTCATCGTGTTTTCGTAGTCAGACTTGTCTACCATCCACTCCGGTTCATCGCCCGTCACTGTAAGGTTGAGTGTCAGCGGCACTTCAATGGCGTCGCCGCCTACAAGGTATACAGTCTGGCTGTAAGTGCCTATCGGTGTCGACTTAGCTATTGTGAAGGTCACATCGTCCTGTGCAAGCGGTTCTGTGGTTCCATTGTCGGTGTCGGCAGTAAGCCATGAAGGCATACCGCTTATCTCCCACATCTGCTGTTTGCCGCCGTTGTTGACCACCTTGACACTGAAAGCGAGAGATTCGCCAAGTTTCTTGGTGAGTGTCACGACATTGTCGCTCCACGACAGTTGGCGTCGGTTGACGAATGCTGACCAGCGTATCGGCTCCGAATAGTTGCCGTTCTCGTCGCGCACCTCACGCACGGTGAAGTTGAGTGTAGATCCGTCGATGGCAGCCTCGTCCTCATTAAGCTCAATGACAATCTTGTTGTCGCTCGCTGTGAAGGTGAAGTCCACATTCTCTTCAGTGGGCTTGGTTCTTAAGGCTGGAGCCTCATCTGTATAGGCAATGTTCTTGCCGCTCACGGCAGTATGCTTGCCTGTGACGAGGTTGATATCCGAACCATTTGTCACCGTCTGATTGTAGGCATCAAGGGTCTTCTTCTCGAAAGGATAGTATGCCACCAGACCGGGTTCCTTACCCGTGAGGCGCACCTTACGGTTGGTGCGTAGCAACTCGGCGTTCATTGTGGCGTTCCAAACACGCAACTCGTCCACCTGTCCTGTGAGCTGACGGTCGAAGGTGTGCTTGCCCGTCGCCTCATCAACAGCTCCGCGTCGTGCGCCCACATAGAGCGAGTCGGCAGCTATGCCTCCCACCTTGCGTGCGCTGATAGCAAGAGTGCGGGCACCGTCCACGTAGACAGCTGCATTGCCGTTGCGCAGCACATTGAGCGCCACGTGGTGCCATGCGTTGTCAGTGAGCGGAGCATTGCTTGCCTCGAAGGTATTGTCAGCAGAAGTAAGACGTAGTTGTCCGGCAGCGTTGAGCCATAGTCCGGTTTCGCCGCTATGCATAATCTGTGCCTCACCATCCTGCTTTCCTGCACGCATCCACAACTCCACTGCGTAGTCGTCGGTTGAGAGCGGCGAACACTCTGCCATCATCACACCGACGTGGCTGGTACCGTTGAGCTTCACTGCCTTGTTCTCATTGTTGATATACCATGACTCGGCAGCGGCTGTCATATTGCGCGAACGAGAGTAGTCGCGTATAGCTGTACCCTCACCCTCGTTCATCTTCCAGTAACCTATAAGATGTCGGGTGGACGGCTGCTTGGTCTTAGATCGGTCGGCGAGCGACTCATCTATGCTGCGCGCCTCATCCCACAGACACAGTTCATGGATAGCTGCACCCAGATTCTGACCCACTGCAAGAGGTCCGTTACCGGTATACTCTGCCACTGGCGTGTCTGCAAACAGACTGACGGTGTTTTCGTCGTTTGCCACTGCTGCATTCAGCAGTCCGCCTGGCGTTGTGCGTTCATAGTCGATATGCAGGTAGCCCCACTTGCCCAAAGGCATGGCATTGACGGATGTATACTTGTCAGTGCCTACGATGACTGTCAGTGTGCCGTCGTCGTTGATGGCTGCTGCAAACTTCGAAGCACCGCTACCATGACTGAGTATGGTGCCCGACTTCTTGGCATTAATCCAAAGGTCGAAGGCGAAACTCTTGTCTGAGAGATTGATGTCAGCTTCGGTCTTAGCAGCCTCAGCCATATCCGCAAGGTAGAGTGCGGTGGCATGGTCCACCTTGGCGCCATTGAGCACACCCGTTACGAGGAAGTTCATGTCCTTGGTGAGTTCGCCCTTTAGGATATTCTCGCTGAAGGTAAGGCTGATGTCATCGCCTGCTGTAAGCACACCGTTGGTAGGTGTTGGCAGTCCGAGGGCGCGCGGCTTCTGCATGTCCTTCACCAGAGCTATCTCCTTGCTGGTGTTGTATATCTCACTGGTGCCGTAAGTGCATACAGACACCACGCGGAACAGATACTTGCCGTCGCTGTAGCTATGCATGTCGAGGTCGTAACTTACTGTAGAGCCTTCCGGCAGCATCTGGTTGTTGGCAGTAAGGTCTTTCTTGTCGACGACATACTCTCGCAACAGTGTCCAGTCGGTATCGCCCTGCTTCTGATACTGTATGCGGAACGCTTTTAGGTTGAGATACTTTCTGTCGAACTTATCAAACGAGATGGTCAGTTTCTCGCCCGCACTCGTGTTGATGGTAGTACGCGAAAGACTCATGTCCACTGCTGATGACGACGGAGCGAAGTGGGCTGTGACATACACCGTGTCGGCTATCTGCTCCCATGTGCTTGTGTTGTCGTACTGCGACTGCGAGGCGAGCACGATGCCCACATTCTCATAGTTGAGTATGCCAAGATTGGTCTGCGTCAGCTGCAAAGCCTTGGTGACGGTTTCGCCAGCAGGAATCTTGATGAGGCGGCCGTCAGTTAGCGGCTGTCCGTCAATGGTCAGCTTGGCTCCGTCAGGATTGGTCTCGTCAATCATCATTAGCTTGTAGTAGACATCCTCGCTGGTCTGCGACTCGTTCATCATACGCAGCGTATAATTGGCGGCCTGTCCGGCTGGTACGTCGGTAACGGTGGCCACATCAACATCAATCTTTGGCACCTCTATTTGCATTGTTGCTTCCATGATGGTGGTACCAGGACGATAATACTTGGTCTTCGCCTCACCCTCGTACGGGCCTGACGTCTGTCCGCCACGTGTGCGGAAGATGGGCGAATACTTGCCGTAACCGTACACATCCACTGTGATGGCATCATCATCGCCTGTCTCTGCGAGGGTGTAGCTGAACGTGGACGTTTCGGTCTCGGTTTCTTCACCTGAGGTGTGTATGCCGCCGCCAGTATCGGTGGTTACGGTTGCAGTGATACCTACTCCAGCAATCTGGAATCCTGTTCTACCAATTACATGAGCCAATCCCGTGAAATTATTTTCATACTGTTTGCCCTTGCCGTTCTCGTTGGTAGCGGTGTAGGTGATGGACGAGCCTGCATCAAACGAGTAGTTCTTGGTGTTCTCGTCGCGGTCCTCATAGGCCCTTATCTTCTCCTCCTCATTCACGGCAAGCCATTTCTGCCAGTTCTCTATCTGGTCGTTATACCATACTATCTGGTCGTTGCACGACTTCGTGGGGTCGCCTATCTTCATGGTGTACGACCTGCCTGTTGACGAGAGCACAGCGTCCTTACCCCATATCTTGTCATTATTGTTCGTACCATAGCCAATGTCCTCTGGCTTGAGCGTAGTGAGATAAACCACGCTGTCGCCACTCGGCTTGAAGTCGTTGACGTTGGCAACATAGGTAAGCTTTGAATTGCGCAGACTGATGAGGTTAGGTATGAGCACGTTCTCGATGTAGTTGGCACTGTAGGCAAACTCTGTCTTAAACTGCAGTCCTGTGGTATATGCATCTTTCACGCCAAGCGTTACATCGCTGCCGTCACGACGCAAGGTGAGGTTTCGGGCAAGTCCGTAGATGAGGTTGTTGGAGCTTCCTATGAAGAGGTCGCCGTTGGCTCCTACGTATTCCGGTTCGGCAGAGGTTGATATAACCTTCTCGGTTGACACGGTGCTTGTCCATGAGTTGCCATCCTCACTCACGTTAGATATTTTCACTCCCAAACCTGCATCCCACTTGTTCTCTACATCGGTCATGACGATAAATCCGATTCCGCTTCCAAGGGATGTCTTGTTGCCCCAATGACTCACCAACTCAAGACTATTGTCTGTAACGACGGTGTTTCCCTTGTATGAATACTTCGACTTGACAGTACCGGTGGTCCACTGGGCGCTGGAAGCTGTTCCCGGTGGGTCGCGCAGAATCATCTGCAGCAATGTCGGACCTTCGGTAACGAAGTTGTTGCCCGTAGGCAGGAATCCGAGGATGATGCCCTCCTGCATGTTGGTGCCGTCGCCGGCGGGATCCCACATATAGGCGCGGTCGTTGATGTCGTAGCTCATTGAGATGGTGCGCTTATATGGCGCGGTGATGTTTGGCAGGCCAGCCTTCCACATATAGGTGGCATGACCTACAGAGTCGAGTACAAGGGTGTTGTTGACCATCTGTCCCACCTCACCGGGTGTTCCGCCCTGCGGATTGTTTTCGGCGTAGACACTCTGTTCTGACGACAGGGCGTTGCTTACGATAACCTCAAGATTGCGCAACGGCACTTTTTCGGTTACGTGGTTCTGCTTGTCATCCTTGTTGACGTACTGCTCGAAGGCGTCTATGTCGAAGGTATAAGAGTCCATCTCTACAAACAACGGAGCGCCATACTTGTAGACTGGCTTTCCCGTAGCTGTGGAATAGATGTCGCTGACCTTCATACTGCCAAGTTCGTCAGCAACGGTGTATTCGCTGATGCCGAACGCACCGTCGTCGTTGCCCCGCTGCATGACATTAAACTGCGGATTGCTGTGATATGTCACAGCCAGTTTCTTGCAGTAGGTATAGAGACGTTCCACTTCTTTGTTGCTGTTGTAGAGCGTGTCGGACATTTGTTCGAGCGGATTGGTGAGGTCCACAGTGGCCGAACTGCCCACTGTCTCGCCCGTAGCTACCACCTTCTGTGCCTCCACCTTATACATCAGCGGCGGCACCAAAGCAGAAAACTCGCCCGTCTTGGAGTCGGTGCGGATGATTATCTTCTTGGCATCGGCACTGCCAGCACCGCGCCATGCATGACTGGCGATGGTGTCGGTGGCCGACTTCACCTCCACAGTCTCCGGATTTACTTCGTAGCTCACCACGCCTCCCGTGGTCTTGCGTAGCATATTGAGATTATAGACGGTGTTGGTGGGGGTGAGAACAAGTTCTGTAACACCGATATTGTTCTTGCTCAAGCCGAAACCTACGGCCTTGTTGCCTTCGATGTCACCGCCAACCACCTTGCCGCTGAAATTGACAAGCGTAGCGTCGACAAACTCAAGCCCCTTCACTTCCTGATTGAAGGTGAGGCGTGTGCCTACCTCATTAGGATCGGCAGGATAACGGCTTTCGTTATTGAATACATGACCGGTCTTCGACACTTTTATATAATGGTCGCCGATGGGCACACTGATGGTGTATTCGCCGTTGGCATTGGTGGTGATTACCTCGCCGTCCTTGCTGCAGAGCGTACCGTCTACGGTAAACTGCGCTCCCTCGACGGGATAGTTGGTTCCGGCATATACCACGCGTCCGCTCACTGGGAATGAGCTTACGTCTTCGAAGTCGACACCGTTGTGAACGAGTGCCGAGGCACTGACGTAGCGTGTGGAATAATTGGGCGAGAACTCATGTATGCCCTTGCTGGGGACAACCATGTATGTGGTGCCGTCGCCATTGAAAGGCACGCCGCGTATGACGAAGTTGCCCTGTGCATCGGTTATGCCGAAGATACCAAACTGATGCTCTGTAGGGAGTACGGTGTTGGAAGTCGTGGTAGATGGGCCTAACTGACCATGGTTGCCATTGGCCACGCCACTGGTCTTGGAGTAGTCATAGGCAGTGGTCTGATTGTAGATGCCCTCATCCACCGGCCAGTAGGCGAAGAGTCCGTCTTCGGTGCCAGTGAGCGAATGGTTGTAGTTCTTCAGGATATCAGCTTTCGTGAGCGCCCTTCCGCTGAAGACACGCATCTCGTCAATGTATCCGCTGAAGGTGCGGTCGGCAGAAGGCTCATAGCTTCCGCCTAAGCAGAGCCCCGTCTTTTCGGAAGCAGTGAAGCTGACCTTGCAGATGCCTGGCACTGTGGCCACAGACATGGTGTCCACGGCATCAACAGTAGTGACTGATGCCTGGCCATTGGCATCCACCGAAAGCGTGAGCGAAGTGAAGACACTCGCAGGAAGGTAAAGTCCGGTGGCTGTGGCATCAGTGCCGTTGTTCAGAAGCAGCGGATAGCCCTTGGCTTCATCCATGGTGCCGAGCTGCAGCTGCAGCTTGCCGCCAAGGTCGAAGAGTGTGGGTGCCGAACCTGTCTGACTGTCGTCTGGACGGACAAACATCTGCACGGAATAGGCACTGCTGCCAAACTGGCTGTTAAGAGCGTCACTGCTAAGGGCGAGGAACACGCCGTCGCCCGAACCGGACGTGCGCAGCGAATAGAACTGGCTGATGTCGCTGGCGTTATCATTGTTGCGCACGAGGGTTACGCGAGCACCGTCAACGGCTGTGCCCGTGCCGTAGGCTATGCGTCCCGACACGATGCCCGTAGAACGACAGAAGCCATCGGTGCCACGTTCCAGATAACTTTCCTGCTCGTCGCAACTGGTTATGCTGCGCACCTTGTAGTCGTAGTATTGGCCAGGCAGGGCGGTGTTGTCCTCATAATAATAGGAAGAGGCTATGCCACTGGTCTTGTAGATGGTGGCCCAGTTGTTCTTGCCTTTCACAGTGCGCATAAGCTCATAGCGCGTAATACTGTTGCCTACCTGGTGAACCTCCCACGAGAGTTTCACCAGACCATTGTAGTCACCCTTGGTGGCTGTCAGCGACGTCACTTGCGACTCGCCCAAAAGGTTGCCCATGACATAGTTTTCCGACACGAAGGTATGGTTCTCAAGCATGGTGGTCTGCACCTTATAAAAATAGGTGTGGCATGCCTGCAGGTTCTTTGAGTCGGTATAGCTGTATTGCGTCTGACTCTTCTTGCTGACACTTACGCTTCCTATCTCTTCCCAGTTGATGGTATCGCCGTCGGCACGCAGAATCTTGAAAACATAGTTTTCGTTGCCTTTAAACTCCTGGTTGTTCCACTTGATAGTGATGCTTTTGTCATTTGTCTTCTCCGCATCGATGTCAAGTCCATTGATGGTGAACTTGCGTGTTACTTGCGTTGTTATGCTGCCCACAAGTCGCTCTATGCGCTTGCCGTCCGGCATACCTGTAGGAATGAAGGCCACCTCATACACGTAGTCGGTGTCGTAGTCAGGTATGTCGTCGGTGTATTTGTGCGTCTTGACGCTTAGCTTCTGGGCGATAACCTTAGACGCTTCAGGTTTACCCTTGGGATAGCGATAGACAGACCACGTTCCCTCGAAGGAACTGTGTTCGTCAAAATTTTCCCAAGTAATGGTCACCTGCTTCTTCCATACATCGGATTGTGCTGTAATATTGGCAGGCTTTACGAAATCCTGTAAATACGCTCTGTCCCATTTCCATAATGTACATTTTGTTCGCGCCGATTGTTGCCCCGACGGAATTACATCAAATGAATGTTGGTAATGCACTATACGGTTGCCATACGTCTTCTCATTGCTGTCGTCGTATGTCATATTCATACCACTCCATGCTGTCGTACCCTTGCTGAGACCTTTTGATGCAGGAAGTGATGATGGATTGATGTATTTAGTAGGTAGAGTTTCGCTTCCTTTTCCTACTACAATAGGATTCTTTGCAGCCACCGTAGTTGGACCGTAGTTACTTAATACCGTTCCATTGGCCTCCACAGTGTTGTAGTTGGTGCGATTAAAGTTTGTGCTGTACCATGAAGGGATATTGACAGCACCAATATTGAACGTCTTGCTCTCCAACTGCGTAGTGCCGCTATTGATTCTCCACGTTCCCCTTACTGTTACGGTGTGGGTCTTGCCCACCTCCATATTGTCCATGTCTATGCATAGCAAGACATAGAATTTGCCACCTGCTTTGCGCGGGTCCCAAAAACGTACGGTGTACTTGGTGCCTTTTACTGTGCGTGTATAGGTGTTGCCCCACCAACCACTGTTTCCTCTCTCATCTTCAAGACCGCCGTCGTTACCACTGCCGTTTCCAGGCCATGCCAACTCCCAGTCGGCATTGCAAATGAGATGCCCGTCAACGTAGATGGCAGGTCCTCCACCATCGTGCGTGAAGAATCCGTCCTTACCATTGGTGTCGTAAAAACATAGATAGATGTTGATGTAAGGTTCATTAACGTTAGGGTGAAGATGCACGGCATGGTCGAGGTCGTAGAAATGTTCACCTGCCCACGACGCACCAGGTGCCAATGCCAGCAACAATGCCAGCACAAACCTGATAAGCATACTGCCACACCGCCTTCGTAGTGAAGGGGGTGGCGAGTCGTAATTGACAATATAAAAATGTGCCATAGTAAATGTTTTAAATGATTTAAATTTGATAAATTTGTCCAAATTTACGGTTTTAAGAATAATAACCCACCTGTATAAAAGTGGTATTTCAGTAGGACAATCGAAATACCACAAAAAAAACGTGATATTCCAACGAAAAAGCTGGAATACCACGATTCTCTCTATGATTTGCTTTTATTGAGGGGGAATAATCATTACTCGTCCCCCAAAGCTCTTTCTGCATACTCTTTAGGTGTAACGCCAGTAACTTGGCGAAACTGTTTGTGGAAGTTGCTCTTGTCTGCCACGCCAACCATCTTATGGACAACCGATGCCGCTACTTTTTCTTCACGCATCAGACGTTTTGCTTCTTGAATGCGTAGCGAGATACGCCAAGTGCGGAAAGTAGTGTGCATACGATTGGTGAAATACCACTTGAGCACCGTGTGTGTTGTGCCCAACTCATAGGCTATCTCCTCTACGGTCTGGTCGTTCTTCACATACAGCTTATTACTCACCCACTTCTCTATAGCATCACGCAAATTCTGCTCGTCGAAATGCGATTCATCAGGCGATTTATCTGGAATTTCCTGTGAGACTTCGTCCAATGTAACTACCTTGACAATATACCCTGCCTCTATACGATAGTTGATGACACAGATTACAAGGTATATATAATATAAGGTGTAAATGCTTGTGAAAATCAAATACATCACATCACCCATACGAAACATAGCGAAAAGCAATGCGCTGACGCCTACAGTAAGGGCACCTAAAAAGCAGTTTCTTATCCAACGCAATCCACTCGAGAGTTCATCGTCATAGTTGTCTTCAAGCACTTTCTGACATCCAGCATAGCTTCTGTAGAACAAAATGCAATAATATACAAGTTGTAAGATATATAGCAATATATCTATCACCCATATATAATTTATTGCCCACTTGCATCGTATCAACGCATATATGGTGACTATGCATACTGACGAAGCAGCCGCAACATTTGCCGTCAACCATCTCACTCCAACCTTAGAGGGCGCTACAAATGCAAGACATGTAGCAGTGAAGAACAACGCCTGAAAGAATGACACCAAAAGGACTGCGATACCCATCTCTGCGTTTTCTGCCTCACTGACGCCAGTAAGTCCGGTGATAAGATTGGAAACACCCATACATATATAGCATAACGACAGAAGGCTGAGCATCCTGCGCATTGCTTTCCAACGGATGTCTTGGGGCATCTTCAAGAAAATAAGAATAGCTGCCAAGGCAAGCGTTATGGCTCCGGAAGATATATCTACTATTTTGAATACCATACTTTCTTCCATATCTTATCTTGTGTAAGTTTCATTTCACAAAGATATATATTATTTTTCGCCACGCCAAATATTCTAACGATAGAAATTATCTATTGATGTATAGCTGATATCTTTTATGTATCTATAATAAAAGCATTATCTTTGTACACGAAATCAAAACAACGCTTCTGAATTTCTGGAAGAGATTCTGGAGAAGGAAGGTTAATATGCCATCACAGATGATGAATGAAGGCGTCCGGAAATATGGGATAAGACTGTAAAGACAATGCGTGGCTAAAAAAATTACCTATTTTTTAGGATGCTTTGAATTTGGAACTTTTT
>ERZ1035051.482-NODE-482-length-14569-cov-6.831129_pt1 | contig 14569 bp, 9 predicted proteins | sample MGYA00520586_ERZ1035051 | MGnify/ENA primary metagenome ERZ1035051 (study PRJEB33766, sample SAMN09781692) | gut metagenome | biome: gut microbiome | host: Homo sapiens | place: Madagascar | study: EMG produced TPA metagenomics assembly of the PRJNA485056 data set...
GTTCACATTTTTCTTCGGAACACACTGTATGCTCTCCGGCTAATTCAGGTTTACGAGCGAGGCGCTTTGCTACCTTGCATTCTGGCAGTGCCGGACTTATTTCACTGGCGTGAAATTTTGTCCGGCACTTTTTACTTTTTAAATTTAAAGCTCATTTCACTTATGCGAAATGAGCTTATTTAATAGTTATATATTGTTTATAAATATTCTGAGCCGCTTGAAAACACAAGAAAAACTGATTTTAAATAATTACGCTTATGTCATATTTTACGGTTCATATTTGCTGCCGGCCGGGTCGGTTACTGTGTAGTCGCCGCCGGATATGTCGGCTGTGGTTTCAAAGTCTGTGATGTCCTGATTTACGGTACCCTCGAACAGGTCATATGTGAAGGTGTAGCCCTGTGCCGATACTGCTTTGACATATATTTTGATATTGCTTGCGGCTGTGACAGGGATTAAGTCTTCGATTTTGACTGTGCCTTCGAGGCTATGGAGCTTACCGTCGTCCTCTTTTGAGGCATCAGAGGTATCATTTTCCGTGTTATTCTTTGAGCCATCTTTTTTGGCATCATCCTTCCGGCTTAAGGCGGATGTGATGGAGTCTGTGTCTGCAGAGTCTGCACTGTCTGTGCCGTTTTCTGCCAACAGCTGTCGGATATCGTATGTCTTTAGCTCTGTATCTGAGCTTGCAACTACGAGCTGCACACTGTTAAAGTCAAAGTAATCATTTCCCATGACCGCTACATCTACATCTGTGCCAAGCTTTATGCTGCCATTGTCAAAGGTTGGTTTATCGGCAAGTATGCCGGATGCTACATTTTTGAACACTGATGTCACACCTTCAAACTCATCGAGCACCTCTGTGCTTCTCTTATTTCCGTCAACAAACAGAAATGTCACATTGCCTGCATAGTCCTCAGACAGTGGAAGTGTGGCCTCACCCGTATACTTGATGCCGTTTAGCTCGAGCGGTATCTCGTTTGTACCGAAAAATACACTGGTTTTTGTATCCTCTGTGTACTCCTTTGGCACCACCGAGACAGAGACTGTGTATGTCATATCGGTAAAGTCTGCACTTTTTAAGGAAATGTCCCAGTCTGTTATGAGGCTGGCCTCCTCCTCAATGGTGGACTTGATATCATCCTGCATGGTCTGCACATCGGAAAGTATCACCGATGTGTTGTCTGATGTGTATGACATCTGTGTCTCGAGCTTTTTTATCCTGTTATTAAGCAATACTGCCCCCGCAATAAGTGCGGCGAGCAGTATTATGGTAATCGCATTGAAAATATTTTTTTTCAAATTCATATTATAGTGTTATTCCTCATCTTCCTCTGCAGCTATAGCTATTCCAAGCTCCTCAAGCTGCTTTGGATCTACAGTTCCGGGTGCCTCTGACATGAGGTCCGAAGCGTCCTTTACCTTAGGGAATGCAATAACCTCCTTGATATTGTCTGTATGCAGCATATGCATGCAGATACGGTCAACACCGAAAGCAAGTCCTGCGTGTGGCGGTACACCATATGAGAATGCATCAAGCAGGAATCCAAACTGCTCATGTGCGCGCTCCTTTGTGAAGCCAAGCACCTCAAACATCTTCTCCTGGATGTCATCCTGATGGATACGCACTGAGCCTCCACCGAGCTCTGTACCATTGAGTACGATATCATATGCCTTTGCACGAACTGCGCCCGGATCTGAGTCTATCTTGTCCCAATCCTCCTCCATAGGCATAGTGAATGGATGATGCATTGCCATAAATCTGTTTTCCTCATCAGACCACTCAAGGAGTGGGAACTCTGTTACCCAGAGGAAATTGTACTTGTTCTCATCAATCAGGCCAAGCTCAGCTCCGAGCATGAGACGAAGCGCTCCAAGTACATTCCATACGATTTTATTCTTGTCAGCTGCGAAAAGGAGTAAATCTCCCGGCTTTCCGTTCATCTTTGCAACAAGTGCATCAAGCTCAGCTTCTGTCATAAACTTGGCAAATGACGACTTGTATGTACCATCCTCATTGATGCACAGATAAGCAAGTCCCTTTGCTCCACAGCCCTTTGCGTGCTCTACAAGCTTGTCAATCTTCTTACGAGGCATCTTTGCCTGTCCCTCTACATTGATACCGCGGACAGAGCCACCGTTTTCAAGAGCTCCTGTGAATACTCCAAAGCCACAGTCCTTTACCACTTCCGAAACATCACAAAGCTCCATACCAAAGCGTGTATCAGGCTTGTCAGAACCAAATCTGTCCATAGCCTCCTGCCAAGGCATACGCTTAAACGGAATCTCAACATCCACATTTATGACCTCTTTAAAAAGGTGCTTTAACAGTCTCTCATTTACCTCGATTACATCATCGATATCTACAAATGAAAGCTCCATATCGGCCTGTGTAAACTCAGGCTGTCTGTCTGCACGCAGATCCTCATCACGGAAGCATCTTGCAATCTGGAAATATCTGTCATAGCCTGAAGCCATCAAAAGCTGCTTAAAGAGCTGTGGTGACTGTGGAAGCGCATAAAAATGTCCGTGGTGTATACGGCTTGGCACGAGATAATCTCTGGCACCCTCCGGTGTAGACTTACAAAGGATTGGTGTCTCTATCTCCAAAAAGCCCTCGTTTGCCATAAAGTCACGCATCACGCGAAGCACATTGCTTCTGAGCATGAGATTTCTCTGGATATCAGGACGGCGAAGATCCAGATAACGGTATTTAAGTCTGATGTCCTCGCTGGTCTTTGAATTCTCCTCAATATGGAATGGAGGTGTCTGTGCCTCTGAAAGCACTCTGATTGATGTAGCGATAACCTCGATATCACCTGTCTTTAAGCTCTCATTGACAGCAGCTGTTCTCTTCTGAACAGTTCCCTCAACTGCGATGACGAACTCACTTCTTAAGGTACCTGCCTTTTCAAAGCCCTCTGCACCTACATTTTCCTCACCGAATACTATCTGAAGTATTCCGCTTCTGTCTCTTAAATCCACGAAAATGAGACTTCCTAAATTTCTTCTCTTCTGTACCCAGCCCATCACGGTGACCTTCTCACCGATATTGGCATTTGATACCTCTGTACATCTATGGCTTCTATGTAAGCCCTGCATTGATTCTGCCATTTTATACTCCTTATATTTCTACTTTTATATATTTATTCTTAAAAACTCTGCTACTGATCAGATTACTATCTGTTGAAGAACTCTACAAACTCCTCGTAGCCCTCTTTCATGAGCTGCTCCTTCTGGAATTTCTTGTTCTTGTTCATGCGCACAACAAGCACCTGCTGTCCGTTTGCTCTTGCGTCCTTTGCCTGGTTCATGACATCAACAAGCTTGTCTGCCGGATATTTCTTCTCAACCAGATAAGCCACCTTCTTCGGACTCTCAGGAATCTTGAAGCCACTCTCCATGAGAAGCAGGATAATTCTCTCAAAACCGATTGAAAAACCGCAGGCCGGTACATCGTTTCCGGTGAACTTTCCAATCATCTTGTCATATCGTCCGCCACCACCACAGGCTGCGCCAAGCTCCGGCATTGATATCTCAAAAATAGTTCCTGTATAGTAGCTCATTCCACGAACGAGTGTAGGGTCAAATACGAGCTCAAACTTTGCTCCCTTTGTGGCATTGACAGCCGTAGCTATCTCTGTCATATTTGTAACCACTTCTTCGTCTAAATATTCACCGAGCTTTTCTGAAAGTATTTTTACACCCTCAGTGACATCCCTTGTCTGCTCCAAAAGCTTGAACAAATCAAGATATTTGTCAATATTTTCCTGTGGATAGCCGTCCTGTGCAAGCTCACTTGCTACGCCCTCCACTCCTATCTTGTCCATCTTATCGAGTGTTATAAATACGCTGTCGTAATCCTCCTCAGCGAAACCACTGTAGGCTGCCATTGCCTTTAGGATTCTTCTCTCGTTGATTCTTATCTCAAAGTTCTCGAAGCCGAGTCTGCCGATTGTGGTAGTGGTTGCTGTAATCAGCTCTATCTCTGCCAGATTGCTTGGCTCTCCGAGTATATCTATATCACACTGTGTAAACTGTCTGTAGCGGCCTCTCTGAGGTCTGTCTGCTCTCCACACACTGCCCATCTGGAGTGCCTTAAACGGCGATGGCAGGTTGTTGGCATTGTTTGAATAATATCTTGAAAGCGGCACTGTAAGGTCATAGCGCATTCCAAAGTCTACTACATCCGACTCTTCCTTTGCTGTCTCCAGATTCAGCTTCTCGCCTCTCTTCATTACCTTGAAGATCAGCTTCTCATTTTCTCCGCCCTGCTTGCTTGTGAGATTTGCTATATTCTCCATGCATGGTGTCTCTATCGGTGTAAATCCGAAGCTTCTGTATGTATCCTTGATCACACTTGTCACATAATCACGGATTTCCATCTCTGCAGGTAGTATATCCTTCATGCCGTTGACCGGCTTTTTGCTCAGTGCCATTTGGTTTCCTCCATCTATATTAAAATATTGAATTCATTAGCTATTCTATTATACTTTTCGGTTTTGCAATCGTCAAGGGTTACAGGGGATTTTGCTGTATGTGCTATAGGACGGGTTGCAAGCTACGGCATCGATAGGGCGCACGCATATGCTTTGCTTTCGCTACGCTTTGCTGCTAAGATTCTGTACGGATTATGCTTTTTATGCTTCTATGCCTGACGAAACCGTCGAAATGCGCCTTCCATGGCAAGTCATTTCTGCGCTTCATGTGCATAATCCTACAGTATCTAAGCGGCTTCGCTATTCGCTCAATCAAAACATATGCGTGCGCCCTATCTGTGCCATAGCTTGCAGCCCTTACTCTGTGACAGTATTTTCATTTGCCCGGTTGCTTCCAGGTTACTTCAATAAACTTGGTTGTACTGCAAAGATAACGTGCATCTGCTGTGAAGTGTTACAAATACTAATGCGTATCTACTGTAGATGGCTGCAAACACTAATATGCATCTAATGTGATTGATTGCAGCTACTGATGTGCAACTATTAATGTACCTCTACTGTGGTGGATTACAGATGCCACACGGTGACAAGCCCATGGATTTTGCTTCATCAAGCGTTACCTCTGTGTCACTCTTTTTTAAGGTTCGACAGCCCGCACGGTGATATTTCTTGCCGGTTGCAGTGATATGAACCATCGTCTCGCTGTTTGAGGAATCCGAAACGCTATTTTCTGCTGCTGAACTATCTGAGCCTGATGATACATTTCCTGTTGTACTGCTTGAAGAGCCGGATCCTCCCGCCGTAGCTCCTGCCACGCTTCCAGCGCTGTTCTGCGAGCCTTCATTCTGTGGGGTGTTGCCATCCAGCCAGCTGTCACCATTCTCGTAGTTTATTCCGATGCCAGGCTGCACATTATAGCAATAGACATTAAAAAGTATACCACCGCCGTTGTCCTCAACCGACTTTGCCTCTATGAGAACACCGTTTGCAACAAGATTGCTGCCCGAGAACATCGGAGTCACCCTGTAGAGCACATGATTCCCTGTATTGTTTACATAATCCGCTACCAGATTCTCAAACGGAAGCATCCCCTCCACATTCAGGTATCTCGTGCCGGTAATAAGGTTCTTTGGATTGGCATTCTCTCCGGCAAGCTGATAGCCAATAAGATGACAGCGATTGTATAAATATCTGTCCTTTATCACATCATACTTCACTGTATGCCAGCCCGATGGCTTTATCATGCCTATCTTGCCACGCTCCTCAGTCGGCATGATTTCCTTACAGATATTGGCATAAGCAACACCACATCTACCAAGTGAATCCAAGTCACTGTAATTTTCAAAAGCTGTGGTAGTCATATCGCTGTCCGTAAAAAAAGGCTCATTATTGTTGACGGCCACGTATGCCTTGCCATCATATGCAGGAATCGCATCGAGAGAAACATAGGAATTGTTGTTTACAAGATCCTCCTGTGGTCCATCCGCTTTATCCTTGCTGCCTAAAGCACCAGCAGAATCCTCACCTGCGACAGTAGCTCCTGCGACATGCCCGGCACCTTCAGTGCCGTATAAATCAGTGGAGGCACAGCCTGTAAAAATTGTAGCAATTGCAAGTAACTCACATAGTGCAATTGCTGTTTTTTTCCTTAACTTAAGCCATATGTTCATATAAAATCACGCTTTCTATCAATCGTTTGATATTGGATTTTCCCTAATTACAATAAATTAAATGAATACTTAAATTACTAAACCTAATATACTTTTATTTCCTCGCTTCATTTATTGTAGCAAACTTTTGTTCGTTTTTCAATCCTTTCTTATTTTATCCCATCGCAGCCTCGTAGAAGCAAGGAGTGGATAAAACTGTTGCCGGTTGCAACAATGTGCAACTCGCGACGCTCTCCTATGTGGATTACCACCACAGCGTAAGGGCCGTAAGCCCCGCCCGGCGGGGTGCACACGGACTCTCGTGAGAGCGCATAGCGAAGCAGTTTAGATACTGTAGGATTATGCTCATGAAGCACAGAAATGACTTGCCATGGAAGGCAAGTCAAGGAGAACCGCGCCATGGAAGGCGCGTTTCGACGGTTTCGTCGAGCATTGAAAACCCATAAGGCATAATCCGTACAGTATCTTAACAGCGCAGCGTAGCGAAAACGAGAGTCCGTGTGCACCACGACTGGGCGGGGCTTACGGCCCGAACCAACTAAAAAAGCCACCCAGGCATAACACCCGGTGTGGCTTTTAATCATGTATTATGAAATTATATGAATCACCTGTCGTGAATCAGCACTGCTATATTGCAGAACAAATCTACTCGCAAAGCTTAGAAAACTCATCCGCAACAAACTGAACCTTGGTTCCGATAATAACCTGAACAGAATTCTTGCCAGGCTTCATAACGCCTGCAACACCTGCAGATTTAATCTTCTTGTCATCAACCTGAGTGATATCTTTAACCTCAAGTCTGAGTCTTGTGATACAGTTGTCAATGCTTGCAATATTGTCTTTGCCACCGCAGCCCTCAAGAATAGTCTTTGCAACTGCTGTGTAATCATTGTTAGAAAGCACTGCCTTCTTCTCTGCCTCAACATCATCGTCCTCTCTACCAGGGGTCTTAAGATCCCATTTCTTGATAGCGAAATAGAATACAATGTAGAATACGATAAAAGCTGCGATTCCAAGAGGAATGATGAGCCATGTCTTTGCTGCAGCCGGAAGTGAAGATGAGAATAATAAATCCATCGCGCCGGCTGAGAATGAGAAGCCTGCTCTAAATCCAAGAGCTACTGTAATCATTGTGAAAATACCATAAAGTAAAGCATAAATCACATAGAGACCAGGAGCAAGGAACATAAATGCAAACTCGAAAGGCTCTGTAACACCACAGATGAATGCACAGATAGCTGCAGAAGCAAGGATACCGATGGCAGCCTTTTTCTTAGCAGTCTTTGCACACTTAACCATGGCAAGTGCTGCACCAGGAATACCAAACATCATACATGGGAAGAAACCTGACATGTACATTCCGAGGCTCCATGAAACATCCTTTGATGTCTCGCCTGCCCAGAAATGAGAGAGGTCTCCAAGTCCGATAGTATCGAACCAGAATACGTTGTTTAATGCGTGGTGTAATCCTGTAGGGATTAACAGACGGTTCAGGAATGCATAGATACCTGCGCCGACTACATCAAGACCAACGATTGCTTTACCGATAGCTACAAGAGCACCGAAAAGTAATGGCCATACAAACAGTAATACTACAGATACAAGGATTGAAACAACACCTGCAATAATTGCTACGCAACGCTTGCCACTGAAGAATGACAGCCAGTCAGGAAGCTTTGTATCCTTAAATCTGTTGTAACACAAAGAACCGATGATACCGGCTAAGATACCGATAAATGGGTTTGCAATCTTGTCGAATGCAAGTGTCTTTGTAGCGCTGTCAGCGATAGATGGCATGATTGTTGTAACAAAGCCTGTAGACAGGAGTGTTGTCATCATCAGCCATGAAGCTAAAGCTGCAATACCGCCGGTACCGTCGTTCTTTTCCGACATACCGACACCAACGCCGATTACAAAAAGGATGGCCATGTTGTCAATCAAAGCGCCCCCTGCTTTAACTAAAAACAGACCTATTAAATTACGCACTCCCTCGATGTCACCACCCTGCATGGTTGCAGGACATAAAAAATATCCAATACCCATGAGGATACCACAGATAGGAAGTACTGCTACGGGAAGCATTAAAGCTTTACCCAATTTTTGAAGAAATTTCATAAATTTCCCCTCCTTTACATTATGTATACTAAACTGGAGATACTCCAATAAAGTTCGTTATTATTATATAATTATATTCATATCTACGCGAGACTTAAAATCTCATCACCGACGGATACATTTCCCTCTTTGAGCATCTTTATCTCACTATAATCAGCAGTGTTGCCAATTAAAACCGGAGTAATGACATTAAGATCTGCTGCCTTAATCTGCTCCAGGTCAGCCTCCATCAAAAGGTCGCCCTTCTTCACCTGATCACCAACAGAAATATGTGATGTAAAAGGAGCACCCTTTAGTATCACTGTATCCAGTCCAATGTGCAAAAGCAGCTCAACTCCCTGAGTGGTCGTCATGGTAAAAGCATGAAGCGTATCAAATACAGCTGTCACCTCACCATCCGCCGGAGCGTAAAACCTGCCCTCAGAAGGAATCACGGCCACGCCGTCTCCCAATATCTTCTCAGAAAAAGTAGGATCCGGAACCTCTGTAATAGGAACCACTCTGCCGTTGCACGGAGAACAGATCACCTTTCCCTTTGACTTATTCTTAAAAAAACCTAACATGATATCTCCTTTCCGTCGATATACACACTCACAATATCCAAATCATCATTGAGAAGCACAAAATCTGCTCTCTTTCCTGTAGAAATGCTACCTGCTTCATCATAGATACCAATCTCCTTAGCCGGATTGGCTGTAGCACACATAATTGCCTCCTCAAGCGGAATACCTGCCTGCCTTACTGTGAAACGCATACAATCCATCAGATTGGTTGCCGAACCGGCAATTGTCCCATCATGAAGTGTGGCAAGCGGACCTCTGACTGTCACTGCCTGTCCACCGAGTGTATACTCACCATCCTCAAGCCCTGTGGCTCTCATGCTGTCACTTATTAAAATCATGCGCTTCGCACCAAACATGGCAAATGTCGCCCTGATAACCGACGGATGAATATGCACACCGTCACAAATGAGCTCCGCATGACACTTTTCTGAATCTCTCACAGCCCCGATAACTCCGGGATTCCTGTGATGAAGAGGTGGCATCGCATTATACAAATGTGTGGCATGGCTTGCACCATGCTCAATAGCCTCTACCGCGGTGTCATAATCAGCCGCCGTGTGTGCTATTGAAACCACAACACTTCCTCTTACCTTGTCTATAAAATCAATCGCGCCCGGCTCCTCCGGAGCGATATCTACAAGCTTTATCAAGCCATGGGCCGCATCCTGAAGCTCGCAGAAATAATCATAATCACATCGCATGATATTCTCTGCCGCCTGTGCGCCCTTTTTAGAAGGACTGATAAAAGGTCCCTCCATATTGATACCTACAAGATGTGCACCACCATGATAATTATAATCACCGGCATTTTTCATGACTCTCAAAAGCTCATCCCTTTGAATGGTCATAGTAGCCGGACACACGCTCGTCACTCCGATAGAAGCCTCGTATGCTGTAATCACATCTAGCGCCTCTGTGGTGCCGTCACACATATCAGCTCCCTTGCATCCATGAAAATGAATATCCACAAGACCCGGTATCATGATAAGACCTGATGCATCTATAATCTCCTGCGATGCGCTGTCAGTAGCCGCGTCCGTGTCAGTTGTTCTCTCCAAAACACTGTCAAAACGGCCATCCATAACGACAACATCGCCTTGCATAAAGCTGCCATCCTCTGTAAATACCCTTGCATTTTTTATTATCATATACATGCACCTTCTCAACTAAAAAACATTTACAGGCTACTCAGTGCAGCCTCATCCGCTACAAGCGTAACATCATTGTGCAGCTGCAATACAGAAGCCGGCACCTGTGGTGTAATCGGTCCAAAGAAAGCCTTGTGCACAATCTCTGCCTTATCCTCACCACTTGCAACAATAAGAATCTTCTTAGCCTGCATGATGGTCTTGATGCCCATTGTATAAGCCTGCTTCGGAACATCATCAGCCGATGCAAAGAAGCGCTTATTGGCCTCAATAGTAGACTCTGTCAGATTCACACAGTGTACCTGCTTGTCAAAAGACTCGCCCGGCTCATTAAAACCGATATGACCATTGTGCCCGATACCAAGAAGCTGTAAATCAACACCGCCAAGAGACTGAATCAGCTCTGTATAGCGCTTGCACTCCTTCTGTGAATCCGGCTCCATGCCGTTTGGCAGGTGAGTATTCTCAACCGGAATATTCACATGATCAAACAAATTCTGATGCATAAAATAATAGTAGCTCTGGTCATTCTCACGGCTTAGTCCCTTGTACTCATCAAGGTTCACCGTCATAACCTCTGAGAAGTCCAAATCCCCCTTCTTGAACCACTCAACGAGCTGCTTATACAAGCCGATAGGTGTAGAGCCTGTAGCCAGTCCCAATACACAATTAGGCTTCATAATCACCTGTGCCGATACGATATTTGCAGCCTTTCTGCTCATATCTGCATAATCCTTAGCATGATATATTCTCATGAAAAATCCCCCCAATTCGTAAAATATACCCAATACTATCTGCACAACCTTCAAATGTGCTGTTTGATTGCATATATGCATTTTACCTTATATAGGACATTTTGTCCAGTACTTTTTGTTATATTTTGCACATTTTGTAAAAAAAATATTAAATTTTAATGCGGTGAAGTGGTAAAATTGCATAAAAATAATCCGTTACACTTATATCTCGTATAGCGGATTACCCTGTAAAATACAATTATTTATAATCTTGAGTGTCCAGCCATAGACCATCATACTGTCATTATTAAGAGAAAATGACAGCATATTTTTATCAGAGAGCAGTGAATACTTTGTCACATATGTCAGAAAGGCGGTCTTGTCTTCCGTGATTAGCATTGTAAGCAGATAAGCACAAAAGAAACCACCGCAGGAATTTAGCTTAGTTAAAGCGTTAAATTCTGCGGTAGTTTTAATTATGCAGTCTTTTTAATTTCTATATCCATAATACCAATACCAATATAGCGCATTCACCAGATTTTTTAATTCCTCAGATGAATTTCCGCTATTAATGACCTTCTGTGAATAGCTGAACGGACCATAGTCCAGCTCTAAAATACAGGTCTCATTCTTTCCGGTGACTTTGCATGCATAATTACTATTCAGGTTGCGTGCCATTATTCCGTTTATATCTACACAATACACCCCATCTGAAGCCTTTTTAGGTGTCAGACTGACTTCATTGCCATATGCATTAACATAGCTGAACTTGTAATTGTTTATATCACAGCCTTCGTTCACCATAAAATAATGTCTTACCGTCATCTCCGACTTACATATCAGAGAGCTTCCGTAATATGTCAGTCCATTACTCTGACTATTTGCACTATCTGTTTTAATAACAGCCTTATATTCCTCAAAATCAGCCGCTGCTACAGCTTTATCTGTATCGCTCAAACCAGCATTTGCCGGCTTATCAGTGTTATATTTAAAGAAGTTCTGCGCTGCGGTTCCATAGTTTAAAAGTGCCTTCACAAGCTTAATGGTCTCCACCGGATACTCGTTTGATTTTGACAGGAGCTCGGTGGCATATTCTTTTACACTGTAGGAATACTCTTCCTTAGTATTGTTATCAATCACTATTCTTGTCTCGATAGTATCAGACATCTGTGCCGCATTCACCGGACATGAGAACTTGTATAAGGTTTTACCATTCTCATTTACCTCAGCGGCGTCACTCGCATTAAGCTTATATGTCTGACCACCGATTTTAAATTCCAGATAAGCATCATGCTCAAACACCGAATCAGACATTTCCATGTAATAGTTTACATCGATGTTGTCTTTAAGGGTTATGCTTCTGCCATACAAGCTGACCTCAGGACTCTTTGAAGCGTATTCCGCTGTAAATGTAAAGCTCTTTGCACTTCCTGTTGCATTTAAGGTTACCGCTGCCTTGTCTGTCGTCCATGCCAGCTGATTTATAGCATACGCTATAATACCATTTTGAATACCTGAAATACTCGGCGGATAAGAAGAATTGTCCGCTGTTATTTCAAACTCTGTCTTTCCTGCATCCAGATTTTTCTGAATCCTGTCTGAGTATGCTTTTGCCCACTTTGCGGCATCTCCTGTCCTTACAAAATAATTGTCGGCAAGGCTTGTCGAACGCGTTGCATACGTGTCTGTGGTATAGATTTTGCTATGCCCCGGATGTGCTATGGCCATCAGCTCATCCGTCAGCCCAAAATACAAATGTCTCTGGTCAAAGCTATACCAGTTATCGCTGCTGTCATCCCAGGTGCAGTCCGTCTGATACCACTGTCCGTCCAGCTTCATTGCATTCCAGGTGTGTCCATCATAGGTATCCCTTGTCTCGCTGTTTTCTATTCCTGCTGCAGTAAGGAGCTTTGCATATGCACTCTCATACGACTGACAGGTGCCAAGCTCTCTGGTCAGCGCACTCTCAGCCGAAGACCATTTCAGGGTTTTATCATACTCAAGCTGGTCAAGCAGCCAGTCATGCAGCCAAAGGGCTTTTGCATACTCTGAGCCATCAGTTTTGCTGTTGCACTCAGCTACTGCAGACCGGACAATCGAGTCAACACTCGGGTATTTATCATCCGATACACTTATATTAAAATTCACTCGCAAGTAAGTTACCCCTGCTGTTTTATCCATAACATAAAATCTAAAGTTATAGGTACCGGTAGCAGTCATGGTAAATGTATAATCGTTTGAAGCACACTCTGATGTATAATTCATCCACTCACCGCGGCTTGGATCCGCTACTGATTCGAATGCCCATTGATTTGGGCTCGAATAGCTCGGTGCATCCATTCTGAATTTATAGTTTCCTGAGCCGCCTGTTGCAGACACATGGAATGTGGTCGGCTGTCCCAGTACAGGATCATTCCATTCTGCTTTTAATGTCACAGCACCTGACATGGCCTCCTCGCTATGTGCATATGTAGTTTCTGCTGAGTCGTTGCTATCATCCGACTCAGCCCAGGATTTTTCAGTCATAGGATACTGCGCGTTAAACTCAGCTGACGTATAGTCCAGATAGTGGCTGTCTGCCACCTTCCATGATTCGCGGGTATGATCCCTAAAGTCAGCTTCTGATTTCAACAGAAACTCATTATATGTGGCCTCATCCTGTCCATCCCAGGTACAATCCATATTATAGTATTTGCTGCCGATTCGCACTATATTCCACGCATGCGGTCCTCCATTTCCGGTACCGCTGATAATTCTAACCGACAGCCCTGCTTCCTTGCACAGTCTGTAGAAAAGCACGGCATATCCCTGGCAGACAGCTTTTCCGGTGCAAAGAGCGCCATAGGCTGTATATATCTGCTCCTCAGTTGAATTGTAGGCATAATCGACATTATTACAGATATAATCATGAATCTTTATAATCTTTTTGGCTTCGCTCAGTCCATTAAGCTGCAGTTTCGTCATTGCCACAGCCACAGCCTCTGTCAGCTTTGCTTCCTGCTCTGCATTAGAATGATATGACATGGTATATTTTATATATCCTGCAGTACTGTATGAAACATTACAGCCTGCATATCCATACAAAAGTGCATCCCCCTCCTGTCCGGTAGAGCTATCGTCGCACTTCATTGCATCATATAATAAATCCCAATATAGCCCATCCTTGTGTGATGTAAACCAAGATTCCGGAAAATTCAAGTTTATTTCCGTTTCTCTGCTAACCATCTGCTTTCTGAGGTATGAAACGGCACTGTCATAATCCGAAAAATACTGTCCTGCGGATGCGCCAAAGAGCACCTCGCCATCTGTAGACTCCTTATCTGAGCTTTCGGGGTCAAGCTTCCTCTTTAAATCATCAATGCTGATAACATCCTCATACAGTGGATTTACCGCATAGATAGTATTTTCCTCCGGTTTCGTGACCTCTGATTGGTTGCTCGAAGCTTTGACTCTTTCGATTGTCGTTACTTCACTTGCCTCTACAATAGTTGCTGGAACCATTGTAATCAACATAATGAATGTTAAAACAAGGCTAATTAGTCTTTTGTTCATATGTTGTTCCTCCCGACTTCTGCCATTATAAAACAGCATTGCATTGTTTCAGTTTATTGATAACTTATAGTTCCATATTACTATTTTATTATGCGTGTTGCAATAATTTAATTAACAATTATTGGGTTTGTGTATCATTTCTTTCTATTTCATTGATTATTTCATGTGATCATATTATAATAGATCTACTTATCGAACATGATGCACAACAAACGATAAGCTTGTTAAGCCGATAAGCACAAAAGAAACCACCGCAGGAATTTAGCTTAGTTAAAGCGCTAAATTCTGCGGTGGTTTTAATTATGCAGTCTTTTTAATTTCTATATCCATAATACCAATACCAATATA
>ERZ1035051.487-NODE-487-length-14369-cov-8.585860_pt1 | contig 14369 bp, 10 predicted proteins | sample MGYA00520586_ERZ1035051 | MGnify/ENA primary metagenome ERZ1035051 (study PRJEB33766, sample SAMN09781692) | gut metagenome | biome: gut microbiome | host: Homo sapiens | place: Madagascar | study: EMG produced TPA metagenomics assembly of the PRJNA485056 data set...
ATAAATTTTCTGTAGAATCAAAGATTCTTCCCCCTGGGTTTATCGGGTGAGCCATAAAATCCGTTGTCGGCGCAGACTAACCGCGTTATTTATATGGAGTTTTCTTCTTTATTGAAGAATAAAATCGCTAAATTTGCAGTATCTTAAACACTCTTTACAACAAACCGAAAATGATATGAGAGAGAAAATAGACTGCTTTCTGCCGTGTAGCGATGCTGACACGCTCGGCAAGACGCTGCTGACACTCAGAGAAAGCAAGACAATCCAGCATATAAACCTTCTTGTTACCGATGCACAAGAATGTGCGGAGGAGAACGGCAGTTCTGATACCATGTTGCCAGCGGACTGTACGAAGATAACAGTAGACTCGCTTCTTTCCACCAAGACCATGCTCACCATTGAGGAGCATACCGACGCCGAATACGTGCTCATAAGCCTGAAGACCACCCCCGTGGACCTCGGACTGAACGCATTGGAGCGTATGCTGCGCGTGGCTACGGACAGTTGTGCCGGCTTGGTGTATGCCGACAGCTACGTGAAGAAGGAGAGTGGGGTGGAGCGTCATCCCGCCATCGACTATCAGACGGGTAGCCTTCGCGACGACTTCGACTTCGGACAGCTGGTCCTTATACGCTCGTCGCTGCTCCACGCCTATGCAGCCAGCAAGCGCCCCGAATATAACTGGGCAGGATTTTATGACCTCCGCCTTTACATAAGCAGAAAGGCACCGCTCTTCCACATTAACGAATATCTCTACACGCAGGTGGAGACGGACAACAGAAAGAGTGGCGAACGCCAGTTCGACTATGTGAATCCGCGCAACCGTGAAGTGCAGGTGGAGATGGAGCAGGTGGTTACCCGACATCTTGAAAAGATAGGTGCAACGGTAGACACGTCGTCTTACCTGAAGCCCGACTTCAGCGAGCAGGACTTCGCGTGCGAGGCAACAGTCGTCATACCCGTATATAATCGTGAACGCACCATTGCAGACGCCGTGCATTCAGCCCTTGAACAGAAAACCACATTCAAGTATAACGTCATCGTCGTGGACAATCATTCCACCGACTCTACCACGCAGATTCTCTGCGACATCGCTGCCAAGGACCAGCGCCTTGTGCATATCATCCCCGAACGTACCGATCTCGGCATCGGAGGATGCTGGAACCTTGCCACGACCGACCAGCGCTGCGGTCGTTTTGCCGTACAGCTCGACAGCGACGACCTCTATTCCTCGCCCAAGACATTGCAGCGCATCGTGGACGAATTCCATAAGCAGGGAGCGGCTATGATTGTCGGATCTTACCGCATGTGCAACTTCAAGCTCGAGACATTGCCGCCGGGACTTATTGACCATGCCGAGTGGACCGACCATAACGGACCTAACAACGCCCTGCGCATCAACGGACTCGGAGCGCCAAGAGCTTTCTTTACGCCAATACTCCGCCAGATTCAGTTTCCGAACACCAGCTACGGCGAGGATTATGCTGTCGGACTTGCCTTCAGCCGCAAGTATCGCATTGGCAGAATCTACGACGAGCTGTATCTCTGTCGCCGTTGGGATGGCAACAGCGACTCTGCTCTCAGCATCGAACGACAGAACGCCAACAACCTGTATAAGGACCGCTTGCGCACGCTTGAGGTGTCGGCACGCCAGCAGCTCTCACAGGGCAAGGCAGACATCTCTGCCGACAACTCGCTGCAACGCTTCTTCAATCGTCAGCTGGAGGTGTGGGAGAGTGCACGTGAGCACTATCATGACCTCCGCAACGTGAAGACACGCGAACTGGCAAGTGGCGAGCAGACGATGAAGGTGCAGTTCAATCCGGCACGAATCGTATCTACCGGTGCTGCCATCGACAAGAAGACCATAGCCAAGCGCCCGTGTTTCCTCTGTGAGCATAACCGCCCTAAGGAGCAGATGCAGAAGCAGGTGGACAAGAACTTCACGATGCTTGTCAATCCGTTCCCCATCATGCCGCAGCACTTCACCATACCTCTGCGTGCACATCGTCCGCAGAGCATCGGACTGAACTACGGCGAGATTTATCGTCTGCTGAATGCTTATCCTTCATTGACCGTGTTCTATAACGGTCCCAAGTGTGGAGCTTCTGCACCAGACCACATGCACTTCCAGGCTATATGCTCCGGCATGCTGCCTTTGCAGACCGAATGGCCCCGACTGAGCCGCGACTGCGAGGTGCTTGTCAAGAAGGAAGGACATGGCGACATTGTAGGCGTGCGCGGTTTTGCCGTACCCGTATTTGCCATACGCACCTCAGACCAGGCAGCAGGCGAACAACTCTTCCGTGTGCTCTATTCCGCATTGCCTATGCACGGCGGCGACACGGAGCCGATGATGAATATCGTGGCATGGCGCGACGGCAGCGACTATCAGGTGGTGGTAATCCCGCGTCGCAAGCATCGCCCTGACTGTTACTTTGCCGAGGGTGAGGAGCAGCGTCTGGTAAGCCCTGGAGCGCTCGATATGTCGGGCTTCATCGTTACTCCACGTCAGACCGACTTCGAGCAAATCACGCCGGAAGAGGCTGTCAGCATCATACAGGAGTGTGGCATTACCAAGGCAGACTATGACGAGATAGCCGACAAGCTGCGCACCATTGCGGCAGGAAAGGCTTCTGCCAATGACCATTTCGCAGGAAAGCAGCCTAACGTATCCGTAGGCATCGTAAGCGGGGCAAGGATAGCCTTCTCGCTTAACGGCCCGTATATGGCAAAGGGAAATCTTATTGACGGCGAACAGGTGGTGGAGTTCAGCGAAGGAGCCATCCTTTGGAACGGTACGCAATATCGCGAGCTGACGTTCATTCCGCAACAGCAGAACGCTTCGTTCTCTTTGCACGACGTCACCATCGGCGTCAACTTCCATTGGGAACGACAGGAGACGCAGACCTTCCTCGGAACGCTGCGCCTTGTGGTCGACTCGGATAAGGTCTGCGCCATAAACGAATTGCCTGTGGAGTCGTATCTGGAGAGCGTCATCTCCAGCGAGATGAGCGCCACGTCCAGTGAGGAACTGCTCAAGGCTCACGCCGTAATATCGCGCTCTTGGCTTCTCTCTCAGATAGAACAGCGACGCGAACATCAGACCAGCGCAGGTCAGAACGGCTTCTTCTCGTTCATCCGCAAGGACGACGAGCTGGTGAAGTGGTATGACCGTGAGGACCACACCATCTTTGATGTCTGCGCCGACGACCATTGTCAGCGTTATCAGGGCATCACCAAGGCCACGAGTCCGAAGGTGGCACAGGCTGTGCTTGCCACACGCGGACAGATACTGATGAGTGGCGACGAGATATGCGACGCACGCTTCAGCAAGTGCTGCGGTGGTGCAACGGAGGAATTCCAGTACTGCTGGGAGAACATTCGCAAGCCTTATCTTGTGTCGGTGGCTGATGCTAAGGGACAGCCGGCGCTGCCAGACCTTACCGTTGAGGCAGAGGCTGAACGTTGGATACGCACGTCGCCGGAGTCGTTCTGCAACACTACAGACAAGACCATCCTTTCCGAGGTGCTCAACGACTACGATCAGGAGACTACTGACTTCTATCGTTGGCATGTGGAATATACGCAGGAACAGCTGAAGAGTCTTATTGCTGAAAAGCTGAAGATGGACTTCGGCGACATCCTTGACCTCCAACCAGTGGAGCGCGGACGAAGCGGACGTCTCTGCCGATTGAAGATTGTCGGTTCGGAGCGCAGCTTCACCATCGGTAAGGAGCTGGAGATAAGACGCGCACTCAGCGAGACACATCTATATAGTAGCGCCTTCGTAGTGGACAAGCTGGACGTTAAGGACGGCGTTCCTCAGAAATTCCGCCTGACCGGAGCCGGTTGGGGTCACGGAGTGGGCATGTGTCAGATTGGTGCAGCCGTGATGGGTGCCAACGGATACAGCTACGACAGCATCCTCTTACATTATTATAAGGGTGCGGAGATAAAGAAGATATACAAATAAAGATCTAAATATGAAGAAGACGAGTCCGTGGGCATGGATTCCCACGTTATACTTTGCGGAAGGCTTGCCCAATGTGGTCGTCACTGCCCTCTCCATTGTTATGTATATGCAGATGGGGCTTAGCGATGCAGAGGTGGGACTCTATACCGGCTGGCTCGCCCTGCCATGGGTGATAAAGCCGTTGTGGAGCCCGTTCATCGACCTTCTCAAGACCAAGCGTTGGTGGGTGCTGGCAATGCAGCTGCTTATGGGTAGCGCCCTTGCCGGCATTGCCTTCACGTTGCCCACTGCCTTATGGTTTCAGGGTTCGATGGCTTTCCTGTTCCTGATGGCGTTCGCCAGTGCCACGCACGATATCTCAGCGGACGGATTCTATATGATAGAGCTTGACGCACACAACCAGTCGAAGTATGTGGGTCTGCGCAATACGTTTTATCGTCTTGCCGTGATATTCGTCAATGGTGCGCTTGTGTCGCTGGCAGGATTGCTGGAGCATCATTTCCACATGACCATCGTATATACGTGGACTCTTATATTCTACGCCCTTGCAGCCATCTTCATCGGCATCTACCTATACCATTGCAAGATGATGCCCCGACCGGTGGAAGACGTCAGTTCGGAGAAGAGCGTGTCAGAGGTGGCGCATGAGCTGCGTACCATCATCGGCTCGTTCTTCTGCAAGTTCGGCTTGAAGGAGACGCTCTTCGTGATGCTCTTCCTTCTGCTTTACAGATTCCCGGAGGCTCTGCTTAATACGATGACCAAGACCTTCCTAATGCGTTCCAATGCCGAAGGCGGACTGGGACTAACGCCGGAAGAATACGGTCTGGCGCAGGGCACGGTCGGACTGATAGGCTTGTTGCTTGGAGGCATATTGGGAGGCGTGCTGGTCAGCAGGGACGGCATGAAGAAGTGGCTGTGGCCTATGGTTTGCGCCATAACGCTGCCCGACGCCGTTTACATCCTCCTGAGTTACACGCTCACGTCCAACCTTTGGGTGGTGTCCACCTGCCTCTTCATCGAGCAGTTTGGCTACGGACTCGGATTCACCGTTCTCACGCTTTACATGCTTTACTACAGTCAGGGCAAGTTCCGCACGTCGCATTACTCGATATGCACCGGCATCTCTTACCTTGGACTGATGCTCCCCGGCATGGTGTCGGGATACATAAAGGACCTTGTAGGTTACCAGATGTTCTTCATCATCGTCATGGCATGCTGCCTGATAACGTTCCTCGTAACCGCCTTTCTGAAGATTGATCCCGACTTCGGAAAGAAGTAAATAATAAATAAAAGCCAATGACAGACCATAACCATACTGGCGATACGCCTTGCACGCTTTCTTCCCAGCCTCAGACAGAGGGGCAGGGAGGGCAGCGTGTGCCGCGTCGTGTAAGCTGGTTATGGCTCCCTTCGCTGTCCTTCAGCGACGGCGTTTCGATGGCTGTCATTGTGCTTTTGCTTGTGATGCTGCGCCGTTTCGGTCTGAACAACAGCCAGACCACGCTTGTTCTGGCGTTGCTCTGCATACCATTCTCGCTGCGTCCGTTGCTGGAGAAGGTCGTGGCACACTTCCGCGGCACCACTAAAGTATGGATACTCACGTCCGAGTTTATCTCTGCCTTGGCGTTATGGGGTGTGGCTTTCGTCATTCCTACGCCTTATCGTCTTGAGGGCACGCTTTGTCTTTTGCCCTTCTTCACATTCTCCATCGTCCTCCACCGTATTGCTGTGGAGCGCTTTTACCTTCCTTTATGCCCTCCGTTGCCGGGCTTCCATACGCTTATAGTGAAGCTGTTTCGTGGTGTAGCCATGCTGCTTGGCATTGGCTGCATGGCTATGGTGGCAGGTAATATGGAGGTGTTGACCCGAAACATACGCTATTCGTGGAGCCTTGTGTTCTACGTTATGGCTGGCATCTTTTTCTTTCTTTGGCTCTGGCACAGCATCTTCCTTCCCGTCAGACCACATCCCGCATACCCGGAAAGCGACCTTTTCGGCCTGCACAAGGGCGAATATGAGGAAGCCTTGAACGGCATCCTGTCAGGTTCGTCCAACCGTGTCAGCCTATTGCTCATGGCTTCTTTCGCGTTGGCGGCGTCCTTCCCTCTTCTTGGCATCCCGCTCTTCGTCATTGATATGCCCCATAACGGTGGTCTTGGCATGTCACCGCAGGAGTTTGCGCTCATCGTAGGTACGGTAAGCGTAGGCGCTGTGTTCTTCGGAAATGTCCTCGGCACAAGGTTGTGTCGTAAGTACGGGCTGCGTCTGTGCCTTCTGCCGATGGCTGTGCTCTTCGCCGGTCCGAGTCTGGCAGCCCTTTATATGAGCTTCAATCTTTCCCTCTCGCTTGCAATAGTCTGCCTCTTGTTCAGTATTGCAGGTGTTGCGGCTGGCGTTGGCTTTGCAGCATTGTCCGCTGTGACCGCCCGTTTCGCTGCGAGCGGCAGGGGAGAGGTGTGTCGTCGTTCCGTCATGCTTGGCGTGATGGCTGTTGTAGCAACGCTATGTGGCGGCATGACCGGCATTTTGGAGGAAAACATAGGTTACCGTCAGTTCTTCGTAATGTCGTCATGGATGTACGTGGTGCCGGCGATTGTGGCGGTGATGTATATCGCCAATGACAAAATACGTCTGAAGTAATCCAAACAATTGTTAATATTAAGTAGTCTGAATAAACTTTCTGACCGATATCTGTATCTAAGAAGTCAGAGAGATTATAAAAACATATTATTAGTTTAGAATTACACACATATTCAAACAAACATGATTTTATCAAAGAGAAAAATAGCAATGGCATCCATGGCAGGCCTTATGCTTATGTCGATGCCAACGGAATGCGCAGCAAGACAGTGGTCGCTGAAGGATTGTATTGATTATGCCTTGGCAAATAACATCCAGTTGCAGAAAGCCAAGGTGCAGCAGCTTTCTGCCCTTGAGGACATAAAGCAGAGCCAGTCAGCCTTGTTACCTTCCCTTAGTCTGTCAACATCACAGAACGTAAGCTACAATCCGTGGCCAGAACAGGGCTCGGCAATGATTGCCGGAAATAAGGTTCAGGCAGATGTGAAGAAGGTGTATTACAACGGTTCTTACTCGCTTTCGGGCAACTGGACTGTGTGGAACGGCGGACAAAACACCAATACTGTCAAGCTGAATAAGCTCGCTGCAGAGCAGGCACGCCTCGATTCGGCTGTCACAGCCAACAACGTGCTCGAGCAGATAGCCCAACTCTACGTCCAGATACTCTATTCTGATGAGGCCATCTCCGTCACGAAGGAGAGCCTTAAGGTCAGCCAAACCAATGAGGAGCGTGGCAAGACAATGGTGTCGGTGGGAAAGATGAGCAAAGCAGACCTGGCACAGCTGACCGCACAGAGAGCCAACGACGAGTATAGCATTGTGGAGGCGGAGAGCAATCTGCGCAACTATAAGCGACAGCTGAAGCAGTTGCTGCAGATAGCCGACAACGACGAGTTTGACGTAGCGATACCTTCTACTACAGACGAAATGGCGCTCAAGGAGGTGCCCGCTATGAACGACGTTTATACGGCGGCGCTGGCGCAACGTCCGGAAATCCAGAACGCAAAGCTCGGCATCGAGAGCAGCGACCTTAGCGTTAAGATTGCAAAGGCAGGCAAGATGCCAACTGTAAGCCTGAATGCAGGACTGTCCACTTCCACCACTTCTATGAGTCAGAACGGATGGGGCAACCAGATGAAGAACAACTTCACGGTTGGCGGTGGAGTGTCGGTGAGCATCCCGCTCTTCGATAACCGCAAGACAAAGACATCCGTAAACAAGGCGATGCTTCAGAAGGAGAGCTACCTGCTCGACCTGCAGGACAAGCAGACCACTCTTTATTCAACTGTGGAGAACTACTGGCTGCAAGCTGTCAACAATCAGAACAAGTTTAAGGCGGCACGCGTATCTACGGAGAGCGCACAGGCAAGCTACGAGTTGCTGTCCGAACAGTTCAACCAAGGTCTGAAGAACATTGTGGAGTTGATGACTGGCAAGACCAACCTTTTGCAAGCTCAGCAGAACGAACTTCAGAGCAAGTATCTCGCAATCCTTAACCTTAACATGCTGGACTTCTATCGTACAGGAGAAATAAAGTAACAGAAGATTATAAAGGAGAACCTTATAATAATGAATAGCAAAGAACAACTGTAGTGCCGCGGGCAAGAATGCCCGCAGCTCCTACTGTTTGTCTTATATAGATACGTTCTCACATTCAAGCAATCAAGCTAACCTTATAAGATAGAGATTTTATAAAGAGTAATAATAATTAGAGATTTATATTAGAGAGATGAAAAAATTAAGCAAGGTATGGGTGGTAGTGGCTATTGTCGCTATCATCGCAGTTGCCGTATGGGCATTCTCAGGCGGCAAGAAAGAGCAGCAGATTTCGTTCGACACGGCTCCCGTCGCGTCGGCAAACATCCAGAACAGCATTACTGCTACCGGTACTATAGAGCCGGTTACGTCTGTAACCGTGGGTACGCAGGTGAGTGGTATCGTCAGCAAGCTCTACGTTGACTATAATTCAGTGGTGAAGAAAGGACAGGTGATTGCCGAGCTCGACAAGACCAACCTTCTCAGTGAGCTTGCTACTGCCAAGACGCAGCTTGCCACGGCGCAGAGCCAGCTCAGCTATCAGACCGCAAACTACAAGCGCTATCAGACTCTTTTCCAGAAGGGACTTGTGGCAGCCGACGATTATGACAATGCCAAGCTTTCGTATCGTCAGGCTGTGGAGCAGGTGGCTTCAGCCAAAGAGGAGGTGCAGCGTGCACAGACCAATCTCGGCTACGCCACCATCACGTCGCCCATTGACGGTGTGGTGCTCTCCAAGTCAGTGGAAGAAGGTCAGACTGTGGCAGCCAGCTTCTCTACGCCGGAACTCTTCACCATCGCTCAGGACTTAACAAACATGCAGGTGGTGGCTGATGTGGACGAGGCTGACATAGGCGACGTGAAGGAAGGCGAGCGTGTCAGCTTCACCGTGGATGCTTATCCTGACGACACCTTCGAGGGCACAGTAAAGCAGGTACGTCAGGAAGCCACCACTACCAATAATGTGGTAACCTACGAGGTGGTTATCTCTGCCCCAAACGCCGACCTGAAGCTTAAGCCGGGTCTTACAGCCAACGTCACCATTTATACTGCAGAGCGCAAGGGCGTGCTTGCCGTTCCGTCAAAGGCTCTGCGCTTTACGCCTACAAAGGAGACTGTCGGCAAGATGAAGATAGTGGACGTGCAGGGTGCAAAGAACAAGGTTTGGACTATTGAAGGCAACAGCATAGTTGCACATAAGGTGAACATCGGTATGGCTGACGGCACAAATACACAGATTATTGGTGGCGTGCAGGCTGGCATAAAGGTGGTTACCGGACTCAGCGTCATTGGAGGCGGGGAGCCTCAGGCAGAAGCTGCTGGCGGTGAGAGCAGCCCGTTCGCACCAGGCCCTCCGGGAAAGAACAAGAAAAAATAATCAATACTGATATGGACGAAAAGAAAGTAGTAATAGAGCTTGACAACGTAAAGCGCGACTTTATCGTCGGCGACGAGACGGTGCATGCGCTGCGCGGTGTCTCGTTCAAGATATATGAGGGCGAGTTTGTCACCATCATGGGAAAATCCGGTTCGGGCAAGTCCACCCTTCTCAACCAGCTTGGCTGCCTTGATACGCCCAGCTCAGGCGAATATTATCTTGACGGTGTCAGCGTCAGGACGATGTCGAAGTCGCAGCGTGCCGTATTGCGCAACCGTAAGATAGGCTTCATCTTCCAGAACTATAACCTTCTGCCGAAGACCACGAGTGTGGAGAATGTTGAGTTGCCATTGATGTATAACGCTTCGGTTAGTGCCAAGGAGCGCGAGGAGCGTGCCATTAAGGCGCTGCAGGCTGTGGGCCTCGGCGAGCGACTCTATCATAAGTCGAACCAGATGTCCGGCGGACAGATGCAGCGTGTAGCCATTGCCCGTGCTTTGGTTAACGATCCTGCCGTCATTCTTGCTGACGAGGCAACCGGAAACCTCGACACACGTACGTCGTTCGAGATTCTCATCCTCTTCCAGAAACTCCACGCCGCGGGCAGAACCATCATCTTCGTGACCCATAATCCGGACATCGCCAACTATTCTTCGCGCAATATCATGCTGCGTGACGGACATGTCATCAGTGACGAGTATAACCACAACATCCTCTCGGCGGCGGACGGACTGGCGGCATTGCCTGCCAATTCGGATGAGTAAGGGGAGCGAAGGTTCAGTGAGTAACATTTTTAACCTATAAGAAATGAACTATAGTAATCTTTTTAAAATAGCCCTCCGCGCCATTGCCGCCAACAAATTGAGGTCGTTCCTCACCGCACTTGGCATCATCATCGGTGTGGCGTCGGTCATCACGATGCTCGCCATAGGCCAAGGATCGAAGAAGATCATTCAGGCAAACATCGCGGAGATGGGCTCAAATATGATTATGATCAGTCCGGGAGCCGACCGTGGTCCGGGAGGTGTAAGGCAGGACGCTTCGTCTATGGAGACATTGAAGCTCACAGACTACGAGTCGCTTAAGGACGAATGTCACTTCATACAGGGCATCAGTCCTACGGTCAACAGCAGCGGTCAGTGGATATACGGCAACAACAACACGCCGTCTTCCATTTATGGCGTCAATCAGGACTATCTCACCATCCGTCAGTTGTCTGTGGATGAGGGCGAGATGTTCACCGATGCCGACATAAAGTCGAGTGCAAAAGTATGTATTCTCGGACAGACCGTCGTGGACAATCTCTTCCCTGATGGGTCTGATCCGGTGGGCAAGGTGGTACGATTCAATTCCATTCCGTTCCGTGTTGTAGGAGTATTGAAGAAGAAAGGATACAACTCGATGGGTATGGACCAGGACGACCTCGTCCTTGCTCCTTACACGACGGTGATGAAGCGAATCCTCGCACAGACCTATCTTGGCGGCATAACCTGCTCAGCCATAACCGAAGACCTCACCCAAAAGGCCATCGATGAGATTACGACGGTGCTTCGCCGCAACCATAAACTGAAGGACGCCACCGATACGCAGGCTGCTGACGAAGACGACTTCAACATCCGTTCGCAGGAAGAACTGGCGAGCATGATGAACTCTACGACGGACATGATGACCATACTCTTGGGTTGTGTGGCAGGTATCTCGCTCATTGTGGGAGGCATCGGCATCATGAACATCATGTATGTCAGCGTTACTGAGCGAACACGCGAGATAGGTCTGCGAATGAGCGTTGGAGCACGCGGTGTGGACATCCTCAATCAGTTCCTCATCGAAGCCATACTTCTCAGCGTGACGGGTGGACTTATCGGTGTGGCATTGGGCGTCGGAGCCTCGTACGCGGTTAAGCTGGTGGCTCATTGGCCCATCTTCATCCAACCTTGGAGCATTGTCATGAGCTTCGCCGTATGTACGTTCACGGGAGTGTTCTTCGGCTGGTATCCTGCAAAAAAGGCGGCACAGCTCGACCCGATAGAGGCTATACGATACGAGTAAAACGATGCGGATGTCTTTCCATACGTATGCGTTAGATTTATTGCAACAAACAGACTCGTTTTTCGGATTTTTTATCTACTTTTGTAAAAACAATAAAACCAGAACCTTATGTTTATACATGTAGCCAACCCGATTTACGACTCCGTGTTCAAATACATCATGGAGGACGAGCGCATAGCCAAGACCATGCTGTCGGCTTTGCTGAAGAAAGAAGTGGTGCACGTGACGGTGCGTCCGCATGAATACAGCAACACCACACGCGACACGCTCTCTATGTTCCGCATAGACTTTGCAGCTACCGTTCGTGAGCGCGAAGGCGATGTGGAGAAGGACCGCGTGGTGCTAATTGAACTGCAGAAGACGTGGCTCAACACCGAAACACTCCGTTTCCGCCAGTATCTTGGAGCGCAATACAGCAACAAAAACAATATACGTGAGGCTGATGAGAAAGGCTTTGCCTATCCTATGGTGGCTGTATATCTCCTTGGACATAAGGTAGGGAACATCAAAGAACCGATAGTGTATGTCAATCACGACGTGTTCGACTATAACGGTAACATTGTAAAGGAAGGCAGCGAGGAACCCTTTGTGGAGAGTCTTACCCATAATAGCATCATCGTACAGATTCCTCTTCTGCATGGCAATGTGAACAACAGACTGGAAAAGGTGCTCAGCGTGTTCGACCAGACTCAAGTGGAGGGCAACACGCAGCAGGTGCTTAAGATAGACGAGGACAAGTATGCTGACGACAACGACATGTTGTACGTACTGCATAAGCTCACTGCTGCTGCTGCCAACTCAGAGATGCGACAGGACATGAACGTAGAGGACGAATACTATAAGGCCATCGAAGACCGCGACACAGCCATCATGCAGCGAGACAAAATACTGAAAGAACAGGAAGAACAGCTATCCCAACAGAGTGAGCAGTTGTCCCAGCAGAGTGAGCAGTTGTCCCTGAAGGATGAGCAGTTGTCCCTGAAGGATGAGCAGTTACGCAATATGGCTAAGGTTCTGTTTGATAAAGGAATGACAGAAGAACAGATTTCGGCAATGACCGGTATTGATATTGAAAACATTGTGAAACTTCTGAAATAGATAATTAGGGTAGTATAAACTAAGATGCGTCATAGATCAGTTTATGCTACCCTATAATCATTTTTACGGTAATGACTTGTATGTTAGGTAATGGCTTGCATTACCTTTATCTATATTTTTTCAAAAATAATCATTGTTTTGCTTAGTTTTTCTCTTTGCTCAACTGTATATAGGGTGTATGACACAGGTAAAGGACATAGAACAGATGTTTCGTCGGCATTATGAGAAGATGTATAATTTGGCCAGATACATTCTCTCGGATGACGACGAAAGCAAGGATGTGGTGAGCGAAGTGTTCACGCGGATTCTTGCTGATGATGTGGTTCTGTTGCCCGAGAGCGAGGAAAGTTATCTGATGCGGAGCGTCCGCAACCGCTGTCTCAATCTGATTGCCCATAAGAGTGTGAAGGAAAGAGTGGCAAGGTTGTTGACCGATGATGCCGACGTTATTCTATCTGAAGATACGGACGAGCGTCTTGAACAGCTGTTGCTTCTCATCGACGACCTTGAACCTCCAATCCGAAAGCTTATCTTCCGTCTGCGATATATGCAAGACAAGTCGTATAAGGAGGTGGCTGACGAAGTAGGAGTGAGCAAGGTGACTGTGTTCAATCATCTCTCTAAGGCGATGGACTGGATTAGGGAACGTATAAAATGAGCAAAACAATGACTAACATGAACAAAGACGAAAAGCGGATGATGCTCTTTGACATGCAGGAGCATCCTGAGAAATATAATGACGAGCAGATGGAACGCTTGCTTGATGATGAGGAAGTGAAGGAGTTTTTGCGAGACTTGTCTATTGCGAGAATGGCTGGCAAGAAAGCTGCGCCAAAGAAGGTAGACGTGGATAAGGCTTGGAAGGAATTTTCTAATGGTTCTTATCCAAACCGAATGAAGATAGCTGCTTCCGTCATAGGCATCATCTTTCTCTCGGGTGTAGCCTTTGCTGCTGTGCAGAACGGTTGGATTAGGTTCTCGGCTTCGGAAAAGGCTGTGGATAATAATGCTGTGACAGAACAGACTGTCAAGCCGAAGCCGTTAGCTAATGAAAGCCTTAAGGCTATGACGTCAGAGAGTAAGGATTCGCTCGACATGAAGCCGGTGGTGTTTGACAATGCTGAGTTGGGAATAATCCTTACGCAAATGGCATACTTCTATCATGTCAAAGTGGAGTATGTCAATGCCAATACACAGCACGTTCGCCTCTTCTTTAACTGGAATAAGACCAAGAGCTTGGAGCAGAACCTTGAGATTCTGAATGCTTTCGACCGCATACAGATCGAGTTTGCGGACGGCACATTGATGGTGAAATAAGATGGGAGGACGTATTATGAAAAACATATTTAAGACTACGCCCGATAACTGCAAGACCGTAATCCTGCTGTATCTTTTCTTTCTGTTGACTTCGGCTCAGCAGTCTTATGCCCAACGCATCACCCGACAATATAATAATGTGTCGTTCTCTGAGGCGTTGAAGGATATTAATGCACGTCAGCATAAGTACACCATCAACTTTGTGTATGATGAGTTAGAAGACTTTAAGGTTACAAAGAGTATCCGCAACCAGAATGTTCCTAATGCCATTATGCAGCTGATCGGTTTTTATCCCATCAGAATGACACAGGTGGAGAATAACATTATGGTGGAATGTACGCACAAGACGACATATCGTTATAAGGGACGTATTGTTGACGAGAGAGGCAATGCCGCTGAATACGCAACAATAGCCTTGCTGTCGCCCATTGA
>ERZ1035051.499-NODE-499-length-14005-cov-9.445448_pt1 | contig 14005 bp, 6 predicted proteins | sample MGYA00520586_ERZ1035051 | MGnify/ENA primary metagenome ERZ1035051 (study PRJEB33766, sample SAMN09781692) | gut metagenome | biome: gut microbiome | host: Homo sapiens | place: Madagascar | study: EMG produced TPA metagenomics assembly of the PRJNA485056 data set...
AAATTAAATTATCTAATTTTACTTAGAAGCTTGGACTGATGCATCAAGCTGTTGAAGTTGAGTCTGGAGAACTTCATCAGTAACTTCATTTGTTGCATTCTCAAAAGCCCAAGTAGCAAATGTAGCAGGAGCAGACCAGATGTTTCCAGGAAGGTTAGCTTGAGCTATACCATCAGCACTTTGATTTGCTAATGCACTGACTGCAGCATTGCCAGTGACTTTATCCATAGCACTGACCTTCTTGGATGAAGGAGCCTGTTGAGATTCATCGAAACGAGCAGATTGTACATCATCGCTGGTAAGATAGTTTGCAATTCCATGCAATACATTCAAACGATCAGAGTTTCCACTAGACTTAGAAGGATTGACACCATAAAGTTTAGTTCCAGCAAATGAACGTATATGTTTCTTTTCTCCATCTATTGTAGCATTAGGCAAAGTTGTAGTTTTAACTTTTGCATCAGTATAAGCTGATTTATTTCCTTCGCTATCATTAGATAATGCCCAAGCACCATTTACACAGAATGCTACGTTATTAACTCCAGGAGCATCTTGAGTATATACCAAAGCTGGACTCTTCATAATCTTCAACATCATCTTAGCGGCCTTCATACCTTTTTCAGAAGCAAAGTCTGAAGTGACCTTCTTGACTGCACCATCTCTAGTGTACTCAACCTTGAATGTTGCACCAAATGTTACCAAAGCACCGACAGTATAGAAGGCTTCCTTCAAATTGTAAGCAAACTTTTTGCCGTTATCCTCGCAATATTTCAACCAATCCTCAATATTATCGACGATGTTTCCAGCCTTGTTGTCATGTACGATGGCATCAATTCCAGGCAAGCTTGAATCATAATATGTGAAGTATCCATTTGAAGCTGTGTATGCATATCCGACTAAGTCGCCATTGAATGTTGCTGATGCATATGAAGTTTCAGACAAAGTTTTCTTCATTTGTTCTGCATATTCTTCAGGTACTGTTGCCAATGCACCAGCAGCAGCTAAAGGAGTGCTCTTATCACAAGAGAATGAATATAAATCAGGAGCTGTTTCTGCAGTCCAGTCAGCAACCTCGGAGTCGATTTTATCTTCTCCGTGAGCGGTGTAGGTCAATTCATATTTGCTATCAAGCTTTTGAGCCTTCAAATATTCATTGGCTTTTCCCATGACGAATGTCTTTTGATCTTCAGCACCGGACAAAACGAGTGTCTCCTTCTTTGCTGGTGTTGGGTCAGGCTTGGATGTATCAGTTGATCCACTGGTTTTAGATCCACAGCTTGCTAAGCTTCCCAAACTAACAAGGCACATTAATGTGCACAAAATTGAATTTTTCTTCATTTTGATTACCCTCCTTGGAATCTTTGATTGTGAAGAACGTTTGAAACTCGGTAAGAGGTTTCAAAGTGACTCTATTTTAGCAAACAATTTTCAAATGTAAATTACTAAAAAGTAAAAAATAGTAGCTTTTTTATCCTTCTAAAGGCAATTTATGAACTAAAGTTCTAAACTTAGGCAATAAAACTTTAAATAATAAGTTTTATGGTTGCTTTTCAAATCTAAAGTAATTCTATAAACATTCACAAAATTTTAAAATAAAGCTTGGTATTAGAAAGGCTTTTCAATTATTTTTACTAAAGTTTAAAAAAAAGGCCTTGCATTTAGGCCTTATTTTTATTTAATTCTTTATTACTATATATCCGTAAGAACTAAGTCTGTTCTTTCTCTTGTCATAGTTATGCTCGATAACTACCTCATTTATATCTTCAATTAAATCTATATAGTCTTTTCTTGTATTTAATAATACCTTATAAGACTTCTTTTCATCTATATATCTTTTAATAACAAGTAAATCTTTACAGGTTTCTATCTTTATTCTTCCAGTTATGAACTCGTCTAGTTGTTTTAAAGACAATATAGATTTATAGTTGTTTTGAAATTCTTTGTTTTTATTCAAAGAATTCCAATCTATAGGTGCTCTATTTAATGGATCGCTTCCACCTTCCATTCCTAGCTCATCTCCATAGTAAGACATGAACATTCCTGGATATGATACAGCTAATAAGGTTGCTAATAGTGTTTTATCTTCATTACCTTCAGCTAAGGTTTTGAATCTTGGTGTATCATGAGAGGAAATCAAATTGAACATAGATAAATCGTTGTTCCATGAATATCTAGCTAATAAATCTATCAATCTTTCTCTAGCTGTTCTGGCATTTATTATTTCATTTGCTATCAATTCTATAGCAATCTTTCTAAATTGATAATTCATGACTCCATCGAATTGATTTCCTTCAAGATAGTTTTCACTTGCCATCCAATCCTCTCCTATCATCAAAATAGATGGATTTATGGATCTTAATGTTTGATGTACATTGATCCAAAATACATGAGCTACTTCATCTGCCACATCAAATCTCCATCCATCTATATTGTATTTAGATGTTATAGTGTTCAAAACTTTACAACCAAATTCTATTACTTTAGGGTTCTCAGTTCTTAATTTTGGCATGTATCCTGCACTTCCAAAAGTAAGATAATTCATTTTATTGAAATCTGGTTTTCCATCACAATAATAGAAATCGAAGTATTTCGATTCCTTTCCATTTTCCATAACATCCTGGAACATATTATTTTTATAAGAAGTATGATTAAATACACCATCTAAAACTATCGATATTCCATTAGAATGGATTCTATCGACTAACTTCTTAAAACCTTTTTCGCCACCAAGTCTATCGTCTATCTTCAAATAATCTTCTACATCATATCTATGGTTTGATGACGATTTGAATATAGGTGTTAAATAGATGGTTGTAATTCCTAAATCTTTGAGATATTGAAGATGATCCTCTATTCCTTTAAAGTCCCCCCCAAAGAAGGAGTGGCTGTTTGGTGTGTTACCCACTTTTAGATTTACATCCTTCATACAAGGCTTCGAATAATCACCTATTGCGAATCTATCTGGGAAGATTTGAATAACAGCCCCTTTTTTCCTTGCTATGGAAGGAATTATTGTTTCCTCGCTATCGAATATATGACATATTTGGAAGAAATTATCTATAGGATCTTTATTTTCATTTAAAGTATGAAGCCCATCGCTGAAGAAATAGCCTTCTTTGTTGTCCTCAGCTAGTTTTACTTTAAAAGCATAGGTAAATCTTCTGTCATCCTTTAGCTTTAAAGTCGATTCAAATACTTGAATAGAATCATTTTCTAATTCTATCTTCATAGGCTCTGATTCTAGGAGTGGACTGTTATATTTCTTAGCTCCGTAAATAACTTTAGCTTCAGATAAATAGCCCTTTTTTGCTAGCAATCTTATAGAGACGCTTCCATCCTCATTAGTCCATCTAAAATTCTTACTTTGGTAATGAAAAATATTTAAATTTGCCATAACTTCCCCCCTAAGATATATAAACCTTCTCACATATCTTAGCAAGCAAATTACAAAAATTGGAAATAATGAGATTTTTCTAATTTATCCGATGCGTTTCAGGCATCCTATTTTTTCTTAAAATCGATATATTAGCTTTTCTTTAATATAAAAAAGCAATGCCGAGGGGGATTGGCATTGCTTTTAGTTTTAATATACTTTCAAATAGAATCAACTATGCATTTAAAGAGTTACGGAAAGGTTCAGCTTTAGCACGAAGCTTAACGAACTCAGCTTCAATCTTCTCTTCACGCTCCAAAGCCTTATCCTTCTTAGCTTTTTCAGCTAATTCAGCCTGGTGTCTTTGCTCTTCAGTCATAGCATCTAACTTGGCTTTAGCTTTAGCATCAGCTTTGGCCTTCTTTTCTGCCTTCTTAGCATCAGCATAAGCTTTCTTTTCAGCGGCGGACTTTGCCTTTTCAGCTTCTTTAGCTTCGTAAGCGGCTAACTCGTTCTCATAATTGAGACCTTTCTTTTCACAACGAGCTTTGAGTTCGTTGAGATCATTTTCTCTAGACATTCTCTTGGATTCTTCTTCTTGAAGCTTCAAGGTCTCTTCGGCAGATACATAGGTAATTCCCTTAGCTTCTGCAGCAGCTTTTTGATCGGCTACGATAGTTTCATGGTCGATCTTAGAGAACTTCTCGACATTCATGAAGAAGAAGAGTATAGCAATACATGCGTAGCAGATTGTTTCTCCACCGATGAATGTCCAAAGTGTAGCTTGTTGGACATTGCCCAAGTTTTCCGTGATTTTTTCACTATTATATCCGGCAGCAACAAGAACGGCGTTGATTATTCCATTGGCGATTCCAGTCATACCGGCCATGATGGCTCCGTAGACGGTCATGGTCAAACCATCAGTACGAATTCCATATACAGCTTCTTCATGATCGAGCATATCGGCCATCAAAGCAAGGGAGATATACATAGCAGGGGTGCTTCCTAAAGCCTTGATGACGAATGATGTAGTTACAAGAGCGAAGTTTGAAGGATCGATGAAACCGATAGCTCCACCAATTACTGAAATAAAAGCACCGAATAAGATTGACTTGCCTTTTCCAATCTTGTTAGCCAAAGGCCATACGAGCAACATACCTACAGCAGTAGGAATAGCACCGATGATTGAAAGGGTTCCTTGGAAGGTTCCACCATTAGCGGCAGAGTAAACTCCGTCGATACTAAACCAAGACTGGCAGTAGTAAATCTGTGAGCAGTTCTTCAACATACCACCGAGTTGGTAGAGGAAGAAGAAACAGATGATAATCCACCAATATTTGTCTTTCAAGCATACTTTAGCTTGCTTGGAGAGAGGAACAGCTTTTTTCTGCTCGGCTCCATCGCCTTGTTGCAAGGAGAAGGACTCTTCAGTGATTCTTTCACGAGTGAAGTAGTACTCGATGATAGTTCCGATGAAGGTGATTACCATCAAAGCGATGACGAAGATTCTCCAATGGTCGTAAGAAGCTTGAGAATCAATTCCACCCTCCTTATCGACAAACAACAATCCCATGAAGAAAGGAAGAATCATGGAAGTCAATCCCATAGCTGCCAAAGCGGTAGCATTGGAGATTGTAGCCAACAAAGAACGATCAGTACTATTTCTTGTAGATAGAGTGACCAATGAACTATGTGGTGTGTAATAGAATGGATAAGCTACAGCAAACCAAAGGTTGTATCCGATGGCGAATACTACTAATGTGATAATTGAAGTAGGGGATTCTTCAGTATTAAAAGGTGTAGCTATGAACAAGACAATTAATGCGACGACAGACAAGACTGCGGAAAGCAAGAGAATAGGACGAGCTTTTCCTGCACGGGTCTTTGAGTGGTCCATCAAACGTCCGACGACAATGTTTCCTAAGACGACGAAGATGACTGAAATAATAGGAAGCCAAGTTAAGAAGTCCTTAGCCCAAACAGTCATGTTGAGAACATCTGTCATGTACTTATTCAAGTAGCCTGACAAGATAGAGTTAGAAAGAAGTGCCAAAGTAGGTCCTACAAAGTAACCGAGAGCTCCTTCAGGGAAGATCTTAGCTTTTGCAGACTTCACCTTGGTTGAAAGAAGAGGATTGTCGAAGAAGCTCTTCTTTGCTTTTTTTTCTTTTTCTTGAGACATAATGTCCCTCCTAAGATGATGTTTGCTTAGATTCAAAGTAAGCACTATCAATATAATAGGTAAGGGCTTTAGGTTTCTTAATTGTTGCCCAACTTGTATTTATTCTTGCTTAACTTGAAATCGATATCATTGCTTTTAGAAATTAAAACTTGTTAATTTGATTGATTATTATGTTTTGGAATTAAAAAGACCACCCTTTTTATTAGGGTGGTCTTTCTAATGTAATTGTTTTTTACTTTACTAAAGAAACAGTTCCATAAGCGGGAATTGTAGTACCAGCTTGTGTGAAGTTAATATCTTCATTGGTAAAGTTTTGAGCGAAGTAGTATGTCTTTACCTTTTCTCCATCATGAATATCCAATGAATAGGATATGACGTGATCGTTGTCGATTAGCTCGGCTTTGAAGTTTCCACCAGTCTCAGTATTGTAGAAATCTAGACACGAATAAGATGATCCGAGTTCTGTAGCGTTTGTAGAACGATTCCTCAGTGCTTTTTTAAAGGCTGTAGAAATGTCTTTGTTATTCTTCAACAAATTCCAATCGATTTGATTGACCTTATCTGAAGAATTGTAGGAGTTATGAGAGTAGTTAACTCCATTTGTGAATGGATCTTTGTAGTAGGTGTTAGGAACTAACAAATCTTTATCGGTGACTTTCTTGGATTTTCCAAAGTCTTGTCCAATTTGGAAGAAGGCTGAGGATAATGATCCTAGTAAGTTGTCGTTTGCCATGATTACTTCTTTATGGATGTCATTCTCAGTCATAGAAGAAGTTCTAGATAACTCGAAATGATCATAAAGAGTGAGGTTGTCGTGACATTCGACATAAGCGATTGAAGCTCCGATTCCATCAGCTGATTTACTGCTATATGTAGGTCTTCCTGTCGATCCTGTCCAATAGGTTCCGGTCAATCCATAGTAAATCTTTTCTAACTTAGTTTGGTTGATAGCTTCGCCATCGGCATATCCTAAGGCTTGCTGAATGTAACCACGAACTGAAGTGTCGTCGTTCTTTCCAGGAAGAGCGTCACGATAGTCGTCGTTGAAGGCACCTACCCAATTATCACCTTCGGCATTGATGTTTCCTTGGGTACCCATATCATAGTGACGATACCCGTAGTCTGGATCTCCACCAAACATGGACCAACCTTCTCCATAGACCAAGATGTTGGGATCGACTTTATCCAAGGCTTTTCTAATCTCGACCATGGTATTCATATCTAAGAGTCCCATCAAATCGAAACGGAAACCAGAAATGTGATAGTTCTTAGCCCAAGATACGACTGAATCCACGATGAATCTTCTCACCATTCCTCTTTGAGACGCGATATCTGCACCAGCTCCAGAAGAGTTCTTGCTTCTAAAGTAGTATCCGGGGAAGACATCTTCGAATGAAGTTCCATTGGATGAAGGCATATGGTTGTAGACGACATCCATTACAACTCCTAATCCGGCCTTGTTGTAATCTTCGACAAAGGAAGAAAATTCGTTGACTCTAGTCAATCCATTGTTAGGATCTGAAGAATATGAACCCTCGGGTGTATTGTATTGTTGAGGATCATAACCCCAGTTATAGATTCCGGCATATGATTTGTTTATGTAATCGGAATCGTTTAATTTTGTTTCGTTTACTGAAGAAAAGTCAAAGGCAGGCATAATTTGAACATGGGTCAATCCATTGTCTTTTAATTCTTTGACATAGTCAAATCCGGTCTTTGTTCCATCTGACAATGAAGTGCCTGATTCATGCAAGGCATTGAATTTTCCTCTGTTTGCTGCTGTTCCATTCCAAGAAGTGGAAGAGGAGAAGTCACGAGTGTGCATTTCCATAATAGTGACTCCAGCATAGTTATCTGTGGAAGGAGCCCATTTGTTTGTAGTCTCCGATGCAAATTCTTCATCACCTTCATGAATCTTATCGAAATCTACTACCATAGATTTCTTTCCGTTGGCGTTAGATGAATATGCATATGGATCAGCAACATCCTTGGTGACATCGCCATAGTTGTTGACATCGAATGTGTAATAATATCCGTGAAGATTTCCTACCAAACCTATTGAGAATACACCTTTCTCATCTTTCTTCATCGTATATTGAGTTAACTGTTTGGTTGTTGCATCTTTATAAAGATTTAACTTGATGTCAGTGGCGGAAGGAGACCATACTTTGAAAATGGTGTTTCCGTTTTGAATAGTCGCACCAAGTTTTTCCATGGTGTAATACTTCATATCGAAGTTACGAGATGAATAATATGGTTTAAAGTCTACTTCTGATAAGTCGGACATCAATTCAAGAGGATTGTAACAAAAAGAAATGACATACTTATAAGATAAATCCAAAGGTTTATCTATATTCAAGACTAATGTAATCTTATCTGAGGTGAATACACACTCATCATTTTTGAAATAAATCGAGCGTTTATATTTTCTTTCAGCTCCATTATTTCTAAAAATTCTTAACGTCAATCGTTTAGATTTTATAGCGGATGCATCAGGAAGTGTCTCTAATAAGTTCTTATTTGTCTTTGCGTTCAATTCTATTGTGTATGAAGTTGTTCCGTCAGAATTATTGACTTCTTTGTAGATGGCGGATTCTACAGGAGTTACTGGGAAGTCATTGATTGAATAATACACGCCTTTAGAATCATCAATCCATATACTTCTATGACCGTTTTCATCTACTCGAATCTTAGAAGGGTCTATTATTAAGTCACCTTTTTTATCTTTTTTATCACCTGATGTATCTCTAAAGACCAATCCGGTAAAAACATTGTCTTCAGTCAAGGTGAACGAAGACGAAGGTGTTCCGGTAACATCATCAGTCCAGGTGTTGAAGCATTCGTATTCTTGACCGAATGTCAAATAGACAGGAATGAACGGAATATCATCTCCGGTCCTTTCAAATGTCACGTTATCAGCTGATGATACTGGGAATAAAGATCCAGGAAGCGAAGGATCATCCGACCATCCCCATACATAGTTTCTATCGGTCCTTTCACCATCATAGGCTAAATAGATGTTTAAATCAGAAGGCTCGGTTTCAGTAGCAGTACTCTTGGGAGTAGAACTTGCGGCTTCGTTTCTTTTTCCTTCAATTGGAACAGCACCATTACAAGAAGCTAATCCCAATGACAATGTGACTAAACTCAACAATGTTAATTGATATGTCTTTTTCATAATTGTTTGTTTAACTCCTTATTTACTTGTGGTTGTTCCGACATGTTGGTTGAACTCTTCTACTGAGTAGAAAGCACTTAATGTATTTTTACTTTCTGAATTCCAATTTGCTACTAAGAACAAGTTGTAATGACCATTTGAATCAGCAACTAACTTTGTCTTATCTATTTCGACTTCAGTATCATTTGCATTGCCGTTTGCTTGTCTAGGCTTGTATCCTGTGAAGATATCGTCTTTACCGGTTAGAGTAAATTCATTGGCCACTGTTCTGTCATAGTCACTAAATCCAGAATAAGTCTTTCCGAACTTGAAGTATGCGTGAGCAAACTTATATGTCTCTATTCCTGTAACACTAGCTAATGTTTTGCTGTTCAAAGCATAGTTTTCACCACCGACTCCTCCCCAAGAGTAGATGTTGGTTCTACTATTTGCCCAACCTTGGTTATAATTGCTCAAATCAGCTGTAAAGTAGACATTGAAGTCTTGTGGATTTGTTTCATCTGCGGGTGTTGGAGTTGTAGATACTACAGGAGTCAAGAATGTCACAGCATCATCGGAGTTATCGAATGCTTTGACTGCTCCATTTGAATTTTCTGCTATGTAGATGTTGTAGTTTCCATTCTCATCAGCTTGGATAGTAGTCAAATCTACGCTTCCACTTTGGGTTGTAGCGGCTTTATCTCTTAGCAAACAACCAGTGAATACATTGGTTTGCTTTAATTTCAAAGTGGCTTCAGTAGTAAATTCCCAATCTGTGTATCTCTTATATTTGAATCCATATTCAAGATAGACGGCATTGAATTCATACTCACCAAATTTCTTGGTGGTGCTGGCACCTAATCCTGTATTTCCCGGTCCACCCCATAACCATAATGAGTCTTTACCTGTCGAATAATAATAGATATTGTAGTTTGACGGTTCTGTTGTAGCATTCTTAGGCCAAACTGCAGGTGTGCTGGATGTCAAGAACTCATTCAATCCTTCGATAGAATCGAAAGCTCCAGTCTCGCCATCTTCTTTTTCACCAATGTAGATATTTGTTTTACCTTCAGATTTAGGTGTGGGCAAATCGATATCATCAGCATTAGCTGAAGTTCCATCATCATTCTTGACTTTGGTTCCGGTAAATGCGGAATCTCTCGTCACTTTGAAATGGGATGTTGTATCTGTATCGCTCCAGCTTCCATAACAATAATAGTATGTGTTGAAGTTGAGATATAGAGCAGAGAATGTATATCCACTTTCTGCACCATCTAAAGTTAAACCTGTGGCAGTGAATTTTAATCCACAAGAACCAGGTCCACCCCAAAGCCAGAACATTGTTCTTTTAGCTTTAGAATTAGCACATGTATAGTAGATATTGTAGTCACCAGGATCTGTGACTTCATCTTGTGCCCAAACTGGAACTATTTCATCGTCATAGATAGGATCATCAGGATCTATAGGAGTAGTATCCTTTGGAACATCTGTTGTGGCTGGTCCATCAACAAAGTCTCTATCTTTCGATGGTGTGGTAGGATTTGTAGGTTGTCCACCAGTATCCGGTTTGTCTGGCTTGTCAGATGGTGTTGACGGCTTACCGGAATCTGTCTGATTAGGTTGAGTCACAGTTGTCCTTGGTGTTTTCTTGCAGCTTTCAAGTCCCAAGGAAATTAACAAAAGGCCTGAAAGCAAAAGCAGAGATTTCTTTTTCATTTTAATACCTCGTAATTTTTATTATAATTCAAGAAAGAAAAAGAACTGTAAAGGCTTTCACATATTTAGATTTTAAATGAAATTCAACGGGCCTAAAATTAGTAAAAATCAAAATATAAAGTTTTATGAAATGCCTGCATTTCCTATCTTTACAATTTTCTTTCATAATTTTATATAAAAAGCTCAGGGTTGTCCTGAGCTTTCTTACCGAGTTTCAACTACTTATTAGGCGTTAGCTTTCTTAGCTTCAGCTTCTTTCTTCAACTGCTTATTTAACTTTTTCTTCTCTCTTCCAGCCTTGAAGTATTGATGCAATCCTTTGTGGAAATGTCCGTTGAACATCATCAAGAGACCTTGAAGTTGATCCCATGAGATGGCACCATTTGTCATTCTAGACAAGACTTTGACGGTCTGGTTAGATACACCCATGATCAAGGTATCAGCCATCTTTTCGTTTCCGAACTTTCTGAACATCTTGGTCAAACCGGAGATTACATGAGCGAAGAATCTTCCAGTCCAGCCCTTTGCATATCTGAGGTCAGACATAGTAGTGTTTGAGGTGATTTCGATTCTTGTCTTTCTCTTGTTCAACCAAGTGAAGGTGTGAGGAGGAATAGGTCTTCCCAACAACTTCTCAAATTCAGCATCGGGAACATTTGTTACATCGCCAGTGAAATAGTGAGGAAGCTCTTCTTGTGTATAAGGAAGAGGTGCATTTGTTCCTTCGACATGGAATGAGGTGGTCAATTGCATGTCGACACTTGAAGAACCTATTGAAATTTCATAGTCTCCAGTTTCGACTTCCCATTTGTTTGTCTTGGTGTTGAAGTAACGGAATGACTTATCATCGAAAGGAATGAAGACTTCTTTTTCTTCTCCAAGAAGCAAGTTGGTCTTAGCAAATCCTTTGAGTTCACGTACAGGGCGAACGATTCCAGAGTTGGGAAGTCCGATGTAGAGTTGGCTGACTTCCTTACCTTCTCTATCACCGACATTCTTCACCTTGAAGGTGACACCATTCTCGTCAACTTTGATATCAGAGTATTCGAACTTGGTGTAGGAGAGACCAAATCCGAAAGGATAGCAAACTTTGATATTTCTTGTGAGATAGTAACGATATCCGACAAATAATCCTTCTCTATATTCAGAAGTCACATCCTTTCCAGGATAGTAGTTGAATGAGGGCACATCCTTGTATTGGCAAGGGAAGCTCTCAGACAATTTTCCAGAAGGATTTACTTTTCCGGTGATGATATCGACAATGGATTTTGCTCCAGATTGTCCACAAAGTGATCCATAGATGATAGCGTCGCTGTTGTCACGAATAGCACCTAATTCTACAGCACATCCACAGGAGAGAATGGTGACGATTTTCTTTCCAGTAGCTCTTAAAGCCTTGATCAAATCGATTTGGTTTTGAGGGATGGCATAGGTGGTTCTATCCATACCTTCGACTTCGGAGAATTCATCCAATCCTAAGTAGAGAAGGACTACATCAGACTTTGCAGCCAAAGCCAATGCTTTCTTTACTAATCCCTTCTTGGTCTTTCTTCCAAATCTCTTGAAACCTTCCTCGTATCCGATGAAGTTCAAGCCTGAAGCTTTAATAGCTTCGAGACCTGAGACGATTTCAGAAGGATTGATGATGGAAGAACCTGCACCTTGGTAACGAGGATGTTCTGCAAAATCACCGATAACTGCAACTTTGACATCATTATTCAAAGGAAGTATGTTTCCTTCATTTCTGAGCAAGACTACGGATTCATCCATAGCTTCCTTAGCGATATCTGCATCTTTCTTGAAATCGACAGGTTGATCTTTGTCATAGGAAGTCTTGGTCTTGAAGACTAAATCCAAAAGGTAGTCGACATTTTGATCGAGGATGGATTCATCCAATTTTCCGTCTTTGATGGCTTTGACGATTTCTCTATTGGTCTCACCGACAGTGGTAGGCATTTCGAGTGAGTTCATACACTTCAAACCTTCGACTCTGTCGTTGTTTCCACCCCAGTCAGTCACTACAACACCGTCAAAATTCCATTCATCTCTCAAGATATCCATTTCGAGATGCTTGTTTTCGTTTGCAAAGTATCCATTTAAGGAGTTATAGGCGGACATGATGCAAAGTGCTTGTCCTTCCTTGACTGCGATTTCGAAGTTGGTGAGGTAGAGCTCACGGAGTGTTCTCTCATCCACGACTGAATCCATGGACTCTCTCTTCAATTCTTGGGAGTTGGTGGCAAAGTGCTTTACACATGCAGCGATTCCGTTGGATTGGATACCTCTGATGTATCCAGCATCGATCTTACCAGCGAGGTAAGGATCTTCGGAAGAATACTCAAAGTTTCTTCCACAAAGTGGGTTTCTCTTGGTGTTGCAGCCAGGTCCTAACAAGACAGAGACTCTTCTAGCCTTGGCTTCTGCACCGATTGCAGCACCGACTTTTTCGGAAATCTCTGGATTCCAAGAATTTGTGACTGCTGCGACTGAAGGAAAGCAGGTAGCCTTCAAAGAAGCATTCAATCCCAACTGGTCTGAATCACCAGCTTGTTTTCTAAGTCCGCTAGGGCCATCAGATAACCAAATCGAAGGAATTCCAAGTTCGGGAATATCCATAGTTTCCCAAACTGTCTTTCCTGACATCATTGAAGCTTTCTGCTCAACTGTCATTTTCCTAATCAAATCTTCATGTTTCATTTCAATATCCTCTCTATAAAAGGGTGAAATCCTTTACTTGTGACTTTTATATCATAATATTGTTTTATTGAAAGCACTTTTACAAAGCCTTACATTTCTTAATTTATTTCCTAAACTTAGATAAAAAAATCAAATCGGATAAAAAAAGGATGTGTAATTGAACACATCCTTTTTAGATTCCTAATTTCTACTAGTTTAGAAGAATGTTCCTCTAGCTTCTTCCTTGACTTCCTTGCTGGCAGTGAAGGGGATTCTAGTGGTGTATCCGTCTTTAGCAGCGACGATCATCATGGTAGGCCATTGCATGATGTCATGGTTCCACTTATAGATAGTATCGTTGTATTGCTCTCTAGCAGCAGTGATTTCCTTTTGGAGGTAGGAGTTTTGTCTCAAGCACTCTTCGAGTTCGTTATGAGCTTTGAGGTCAGGATATTGCTCGAAAGCAACGTTGATTTGACCGAAGAGCTTGTCGATGTTAGCGTTTGTCTCATTTCTGAGATTGTCGTCAGCAGCTCTTCCATTTCCACTTCTATAAGCAGCAATCTTTGTGTAGGTATCCTTGTCGAAATCGATAGCCTTGTCCAAGATCTTGGCAGCGTTCTTCAAGATTTGAACTCTTTGTTCCAAGTAGTTGTCAATTGTTGAAGCATCGTGTTGAACCCTTTGCTCCAAAGAACGGAGGTGGTTTCTAGCCTTTTGCTTCATGACCAAGAAGACTACTCCTGGAATGATTCCAAATATCCACAACAAAACTTCGAAAATCGTGGATCCTACTCCGACTTTGACAGGAATTTGCTTTTGGATGACGTTGACATCTCTTCCTTGCTCGGCGATAGGGCCATTTACTTCATCTAATGGGTTTGCCATAATTTTTTTCCTT
>ERZ1035051.504-NODE-504-length-13935-cov-10.547190_pt1 | contig 13935 bp, 11 predicted proteins | sample MGYA00520586_ERZ1035051 | MGnify/ENA primary metagenome ERZ1035051 (study PRJEB33766, sample SAMN09781692) | gut metagenome | biome: gut microbiome | host: Homo sapiens | place: Madagascar | study: EMG produced TPA metagenomics assembly of the PRJNA485056 data...
CGTTCAACCACTTACATGCTTTTTCCATAACAGGCAGATCGCTTGTACTGCCCATGATAATGCTTACTAATGGTTTCATTTCTTCTTATTTATTTATAATTATAAACTTTTACTTTTCTTTACAGAATGTGCTTCCTGATAGCGTATGCTAAATGATGATGATGGCACAGATGATTCCTACCAGAAATCCCATAACTACCTGCGAAAGCGTATGTTGTCGCAGAATCATTCTGGCTGATCCTACCGCTCCTGCCAGAATCAAGACAAAGCAGAGCCACCACAGCGGGTTGAAGGAAAATGCCATGGAATAGGAAACCAACGAACCTGCCACGCCACCGATGGCTGCTGTATGGGTACTGATCTTCCACCAGACATTGATGATGGCACAAACCATCTGTATTGCCATCGCTACTACTACGATGATGCTGATGACACGTGGCGTATTGCGATATTCCATCCAGAAGAAACAGCAGAAATAGCACACGATGGAGATGATGTATGGCACGATACGACGCTCCTTCTTGCCTAATTCCTTGGCTGTCCATCCCTGTACTCTGCGATATAGATGTATCAGGAGGGATGGAGTTACAACCGTAAACAGATACACAAAGGCAAGCATCGTCAACTTATATGTCATGGGCAACAATGACATATAGCTGAATATGAACAGCACGGTGAGTCCTACCAGCGGGAGATAGAACGGGGTGAAAATCATACTCATAATCTGAGCTGCCAATATGATATTTTTCTCTTTCATAACTCTAATATTTCATAACTCTAACGTATATTCTCTTATTTCCTGAGTCGTGCAACCGGAATGCCGAACTGCTCTCTATATTTGGCAACCGTACGTCGTGCAATAGGAAAACCTTTCTCTTTGAGTGCCTTGGCAAGGGCTTCATCGCTTAATGGCTTTTTCTTATCCTCCTTATTAATCAGCTCCTGTAGAGCCAGCTTGATTTTACGGGTAGCCATCTCTTCTCCATTTTCCGTAACATAGCTGTCGCCAAAGAAGAATTTGAGTGGGAATATTCCCCATTTGGTCTGTGCATATTTTACGTTGCTGACACGTGATATGGTACTGATGTCCAAGCCCGTGCGGTCTGCTATGTCTTTGAGAATCATTGGCTTCAGATCGGCTTCATCACCATCGAGGAAAAACTGACGCTGAATGTCTATGATAGCTTTCATCGTGACGATGAGCGTATGTCGGCGTTGCTTGATAGCTTCGATAAATCCCTGTGCCTTATCTACTTTTTCCTTGGCATAGAACAGCGCCTCTTTGTCTTGGCGGCTCATTTTGTCCTTGTGCTTTTTGTAGGTGTCTATCATGTCTGTAAATGATGGAGACACGGTAAGCTCAGGAACATTTCCGCGGTTGAGGGTGAAAGTGATAGAACCGTCATCATTGGTATCGATGATGAAATCGGGGGTGATTTGCTGCATGTTTCTGCCTTCCGTTTCGCCCATTGAAGCACCTGGCTTAGGATTCAGCTTTCTGATTTCCTCCTGCAGGGTTTCTACCTGGGTATCGTTTAATTCGAGTCCCGCCTTGATCTTATCCCAATGTTTCTTGGTGAACTCCTCGAAATAGTCGGTAAAGACTTCTTCCATCGTCTTGCGGAGAACGCCTCGTGGCAATCTCTTGACTTGCAGCAGGAGACATTCCTGAAGGCTTCTGCCACCAACGCCTGCAGGGTCGAAGGTCTGGAGGATGTGGAGCACATGCTCAATCTCCTTTTCTGTCACGTCCAGGTTGTGATAGATGGCAAGCTCATCGCAGATGCTGTCGAGGTCTTTGCGTAGCAGACCATCATCATCGAGCGAACCGATGAGGTATTCCATAATCTCCTTTTCCTTGTCTGAGAGTATGTGCATGTCCATCTGCTCCTTCAGTTTGTCGTAGAAGGATGTTGTGTCGCCATACACCATTTCCTCGTAGTCAGCATTGTCCTGATTACTGTATCTATCTGTATTATAATCAGGCATCTGGTCATCTCTTCCTATGCTTTCCAATGCCTGGTCCAGTTCATCTTTTCTTTCTTCTTTTTCTGATTGGGCCTCGTAGGCAGCCTCTTCGTTGCTGTCGTCATTATAGTTTTCTGCATCAGTATCCATCGGAGTATCTCCATCGTAGCTTTCGTTCAGCATATCATCTGGATTCTCACTCTCCAGTGCAGGATTATCGTCCAGTTCGGCATTTACGCTTTCCTCCAGTTCGGTGAGAGGCATTTCCAAGAGCTTCACCTGCAGTATCTGCTGTGCGGTGAGCTTTTGAAGCTGTTGTAGCTTCTGTGCCTGTGTCTGAATGAGTTTCTGAGCCATGTTTTTGTATTTTTTGAGTTAAGCTATTATTTGATCGTGTATTACTTGTTCTTAAAATATTCTTTCAGTTCATTGGCAAACTGATACAGTTTATCTGGATTCCCATTACCATATTTCTGCCAAATATCGCTGCATGGTTCCAGGAGTGGGCTTGCGGGTTTTTCCTCTCTGTTAAGATAAGGGTCGCAGAACTGGAATACGCTCATCGCCTCTGCAATTATCTCCGGCGTAGTTTTGATAAACTTGGCGAGGTCTATAATCTCAGGGGTTTCCGGTACCATGGTGATAGGGGTAAGCTGGAAATAGAGATCAAGAATAATGATCAGCTTCACTGGAGTGAGTGAAGGTTCTGCTTCTAACGGTTCCCAATCTTTCTCGAATGATTCTTTCAAAGCTACTCCTTCGAAAAATGCTTGCGCATTGCCACATCCCCTCATCTTTCTGACGAGAGCTATATCGTGAGCCAGTTTGCGTGGATTATCGGCGTATTTATCCCATAATCGCTTGATGTGCGGAGTAACCATTCTCAATTTGAACATCTGCTCATGCAGATACTCTGGTTGAATGTGGAGCTCCAGGCTCAAGTCAACCATTCCTTTCGAATAGAGAGGTTTTACGCCCATTGGCTTTTTCTGGTACAACTGTAACAGTAACAGCCAGTAATCTTCGTTCCACAAAGGATGTCTTGCCATATTCTCAATGCCTTTATTAATCTTTTGCAAAATTACGACTTTTCATTGGTAATACAAAATAAAATTGAAGATATTTTCAATAAAAATAAAGTGCGCAACCTCGAGAGTCCTCGAAATTGCGCACCATTAATGCTATATTCCCAATTTTTTCATAACTCAAGGAGGTTTGCTTTCACAAGTCCCCTCCGTTGTGTTGCCCGAAGCAGTCATTTTACTGCTCACAGGCTTCATCTTTTGTTATCCGATACATTTTTCTTTTTTACCTTAAGTTACGCCTAACCTACTGAAAAATTATCCTGTCGTCCTTGAATAAACAATCTTTTTTCTTTACCTTAAAACTAATAACCTAAAAAAACTAAACAACTAACAATCTTAAACCTAAAAACCTAATAACCTAAACAAATTTTCTTTTGTCGTCCTTGAATAAACAATCTTTTTTTACCTTTTAACTAATAACCTATAAACAACTAACAATCTTAACCTAAAAACCTAATAACCTTTTTGTCTTATTGACGATGCAAAGGTACGACGATTTTGCCAACCAGCCAAATCTTTTATGCGGAAAATGCTAAAAAAGCCCTCTTTTTTGATGTAAATCAACTATGTGTGTGCGCACACAAGTGTTTTGAAGCAGATATTTGACCTATGTCAAGTATTATCGTACCTATCTTAAACCTTATCATAAAGGAAGGCATCTTCACTCATGTAGACGGCTATGGTCTTTAGCTTGATATAGTCTTCCGAGAGATAGATGAGACCCTTGTTTCCCCAATTCTTACCCCATGAATTGCGGCAGACGTAATAGCGCTGCTTGCCTTCAACGAAAGAACCTATGATTTCCATCACGTGATCATCGGTAGTGCGGAGTTGTTCAAACTCCTTCTGACGTGACAATTGTGTTACAGGTCGCTCCGCTGGTCGAACATCTACATAGTTCTTCTTTGGTGTTTGGAACCCTGGTTCGCTGATGTCGCCTTCCCAGCAGACAGGGTGACCCTTTTCTACTGCTTTTTGGATGTGGAGCATCATCTCGTCAAGAGGGAGGTTGAGAAAGGCATCGTGCATTCTGTTGTCTGGAACCTCAAGTGCGAAGTATTCCCTGAAAGGATGATGGGAGAAACTGGTGAGCGATACGTATTCTTCCGGATAGCATACGCTGTGGGCAAACTCCTGTGGGGTGTATTCGGCACCTAGCATGTGGACAGCCTTGGCGGGCATGTATCCTATTTCTGCATCAAAGAGATTGTTTAAATCTTCCTTGAGTTTGTCGATACCCGTCTTTTGGGAGATGGCACTGTCGCATAGCTTCTGTACCTTTCGGCAGAGCACCTTATAGTTTACATGCTTGGGATCTTCGTAACTGTCGTATGGTTGGACGCCATACTTATCTATATAATGTATAAGCATGGAAGCGGTGCCACGAAGGCTGATATCTTTCTTTCCCTGAGCAAAGTAATATTCCAGTGCCTGTTCCTGAAGCATCATGCGTGCCACGTAGGCAACGGACAGATTAACAGAGTCGCCCTTCATGATATGCTCGCTTTCGATGGTTGCAAGCATGCCATACGCCCAGCAGAGTTCGCTTTCACCCTGATCTTTGATAGGGGTTGTATTGATCAGCTTGACTGATGCGGGCAGGTTGTCTATTTGATACTCTGATTGTTGATGATCAGAATCTCTCTTGTAGTTACAACTTGCAATCAGTACTATTGCAAAAAATGCTATAATAATTTTCTTCATACCTCTTTATATATAATATAGGTGTATAATCTTCTATGTTGATCTACTTATTTGGTATAAGTAATCTGGGCAGCAAAGATACAATTATTATTTGATTTAGAGTAAGCTAGAGCTTGATTTCTTGCGTTAAGATTTCATAATGCCACCTATAACATAAAATAAATCTTGAATAATTTTGTATTGTCTTTATTTTGGCGTAACTTTGCACCCACAAATAGAAAAATTGCATTCATGAATACAAAGATAAACGAATTTGAAGTAATGGCGCCAGTAGGATCTCGCGAATCCCTTGCTGCTGCCATTCAAGCTGGAGCCGACTCTGTTTATTTCGGAATCGGTAAGTTGAACATGCGTTCTCATTCTGCAAATCATTTTACTATCGACGATTTGCGTGAGATTGCTGCTACCTGCAATGAGCATGGCATCAAGACTTATCTTACCGTTAATACGGTAATCTATGATGACGACATTGAGACGATGAAAGAAATCATTGATGCTGCCAAGGAGGCTGGTATTTCTGCAGTAATCGCCAGTGACGTGGCTGTGATGAGCTATTGTAATGAGGTAGGTGAGGAAGTTCATTTATCCACACAGTTAAACATCTCTAATACAGAGGCTTTGAAGTTTTATGCACGTTTCGCAGATGTATCTGTATTGGCACGTGAATTAAACATGGATCAGGTGAAGCACATCCATGAGCAGATTGAGAAGCAGAATATCTGCGGTCCGATGGGCAAGCAGATTCGTATCGAAATGTTCTGTCATGGTGCTTTGTGCATGGCGGTTTCCGGTAAGTGCTATATGAGTCTTGCCAATGCCAATCGTTCTGCCAACCGTGGTGAGTGTGTGCAAATCTGCCGTCGCAGTTATACCGTTACTGATAATGAGACCGGTAACCAGTTGGAAATCGACAACAAGTATGTGATGAGTCCTAAGGATCTGAAGACCATCCGCTTCATCGACCGCATGATGGATGCTGGTGTTCGCGTCTTCAAGATTGAGGGTCGTGCCCGTGGACCTGAATACGTATATACTGTAGTGAAATGCTATAAGGAGGCGATAGCTGCAGTTCTTGACGGCACCTTTACAGAAGAGAAGAAGGATGCCTGGGACGAAAAACTTGCCACCGTATTCAACCGCGGTTTTTGGGATGGTTATTATCAGGGTCAGACTCTCGGTGAGTGGAATAAGCATTATGGTTCTGTGGCTACAGAGAAGAAGGTACTTGTGGGTAAGGTGATGAAATACTTCTCTAAGTTGGGCGTGGCAGAGGTTGCCGTAGAGGCTTCAACCTTTGATAAGGGTGAGAAGCTTCTCATTACGGGTAACACTACCGGCGTGATGTATCTCAATGCCGATGAAATCCGTTACGACCTGAAGCCAGTGGAAACAGCGCAGCAGGGTTGGAGAGTTTCCGTTCCTGTGCCTGGCAAGGTTCGCCCTAACGATAAGCTCTATAAGTTGATTACAGTAAACGAAATTAAAGAAATAAAATAATGGCAACAATTAATGATTTGCAGGATGAAGTAGTAGAGGAGTTCCAGGACTTTACCGACTGGATGGACAAGTATCAGATGCTCATTGATTTGGGCAATGAACTGGCTCCTCTCGAAGAGAAATATAAGAACGAGCAGAACCTTATCGACGGTTGTCAGAGTCGTGTTTGGTTGCAGTGTGACTATGTAGATGGTAAGCTCGTCTTTACTGCCGATAGTGATGCGCTTATCGTGAAGGGCATCATCGCTCTCCTGATTCGCGTGTTGAGCGGTCATACTCCAACAGAGATTATGGATGCTGATCTCTATTTTGTAGAGAAGATTGGTTTGAAGGATCATTTGAGTCCTACTCGCAGTAATGGTCTTCTGGCGATGATTAAGCAGATACGTATGTACGCCTTGGCTTACAAAACAAAAGAAGCAGAAGGCAATGCGTAAATTAAGAACGATAGAGATGAATCGCCTCACCCTGGAGGAATTCAAGGAAGCTGAAAAACTTCCTTTGGTTGTTGTTCTCGATGATGTGCGATCCTTATATAATGTAGGAAGTGTCTTTCGCTCTTGCGATGCCTTCAGAGTTGAGGCGGTGTATCTTTGTGGTATTACCGCTACTCCTCCTAATGCCGAAATCCATAAGACGGCTCTGGGAGGCGAAGACAGTGTGGATTGGGAATACTTCAAGACTACAGAAGAAGCTGTAGAGAAGTTGAAGCAAAAAGGCTACTTTGTATATAGTATTGAGCAGGTAGAAGGTTCTACCAAGCTTCAGAACTTGCCGGATGCCCACACTGAAGAAGAGAAGGGTTATGCTGTTATTTTTGGAAACGAAGTAAAAGGCGTAAAGCAGAACATCGTAGATATGAGTGATGGCTGCCTGGAAATTCCTCAGTTTGGTACAAAGCATTCCCTGAATGTCAGCGTTACTGCTGGCATTGTTGTTTGGGAGTTTGCCAAACTCATTATTATCCATTAAAAAAGAGTACACGTTTTTTAAAAAGGTTCTTCCGTTAAAGTTATACGTCTTACATGGTAAGCGTCTTCGCATTTAACGGAAGAACCTAGTAAAAGACTTCTATATATACGATAGAAGTTGTTGGAAAAGACAGAAGAATTTGTTGGGAAATATAGTATCTAAGACCGCACATCAGCTGTTGTGCGCTTGCACATCACCTGATGTGCGCTTGCATAACAGCTGTTGTGCGGGCGTCTTTCGGCTGATGTGCGGTTTGTGATAGTTATTTTATAGAGACATTATGTTGTAGTTTCTTTATTTTTTCGTACTTTTGCAAAAAAAAGAGAGGAATGAAAGAAAAGGTCATATATTTGTTGTTAATCCTCCTGATTCTTGCATCTTGTGCAGGAAACAGGAAGTATGATGATTTGATGCAACGGGCAGATAGCATCATGGATGTAGATGACGACTCAGCGAAGGTTGCCATCCGGATGCTTGATGGAATAAAGCCCCAGCTACCAGAGTTTTCCCAATCGCAAAAAATGCGCTATGAGTTGTTGCGTCATAAGGCGATGAACAAGGCTTGCATCACGTTCACATCAGATAGCGTGATGAAGGAAGTGGTGGATTATTATGACCATCATGGTTCGGCTAACGAGCGGATGCTTGCCAACTATGTGTTGGGATGTGTGTATAGAGATTTGCATGAGGCACCAATGGCATTGGAGTATTATAATAAAGCGACGGAGCAAGCCGATACAACAGCCGCAGATTGTGACTATGGCACGCTTTACAGGGTATATAGCCAGATGGGTTTTCTCTTTAGTAAGCAATATTTACCTTATCAAGAGTTGAATGCTTTTGATAAGGCGGAGAAGTATGCCTATTTGGCAAAGGATACATTGAATGCAATTATTAATTACCAAAATAAGGGAGATGCTTATGGTTATTTAGGGAAAAAAGATTCTGTTATTGCTATCAATTTACAGGCAGCGAAGTTGTTTAAAAAACATGGCAACGATTATGCAGCAGCCATTGCTTTTGGATGTAATTACGATTATTATATTGAAAAGAAAGATTCTATTAATGCAAAGAAAGCTTTTGAGGCTTACAACTCTACAGGATATGAAGGCAATTCTAATTATGAAGATGCCAAAGCGTATGTATTATACCAAAAGGGAACTTATTATCTGTTTGTAAATAAACAGGACTCTGCCTATGATAATCTATCCCTAAGTTTTAAAATGTGTAAATCATATAGTATTAAAGCTGCTACGACCAAAGCCTTAGCTCAATATTATGCAAAGGTTAATCAATCGGCAATGGCTATGAAGTATGCCTTGCAAAGTTCTGAGTATAATGACTCGGATTTGATAGAAGCCAGGAAGACTCAGTTACAGCAAGTTCAAGCCATGTACGATTATAGCAGAAACCAAGAAATAGCCAAAAATGCAGAGCAGAAAGCTGAACGCAGTACTCGGATGAACTATATGATTGTTTTATCTTGTCTCATGCTCTTTTTACTGCTTTCTTATATCTATAGGAAACAAATTGCTATTAAGAAAAAGAAAATAGCTGTCTCAAAACTATTATATGAAGATAGTTTACTTAAACTTAAAAGGTTACAAGATGAAAGAGCCAAACTTGTCGCTGAAAACGACAATAAATTAGCTCAAGTCATCATGGAAAAAGAAAATACCATCAGTAAATTAAAAGCTGAAATAACTCATATACAAGAAAGATACTCGCTATCTTCTGTGTCAGATGCCGATTTAATATTAAAAGATTCTTCTATTTATAAGAAAATTAAATTTATAGAGGTGCATCCTAAGGAGAAAATGTGTGAGGAAGATTGGAAAGAGTTAGCTGATACAATAGAGGAAGTGGTTCCTAACTTCATTCCTGTATTGAAAAATAAACTTAATGATAAAGACTACCAAATTTGTTTATTGGTAAGATTAGGTTTCTCTACATCCTTGGTAGCAAGACTGCTAGGACTATCAGATGCAGCAATCTCAAAAAGCAGGAAAACAATGTTGAAAAAGATATGTAGAAAAGAAGGCAAGCCAAAAGAATTTGATGAGTATATTCTACAAATTCAATAATTTTGCGCATAGTAAATTTTGGGTAAAATACTTTGGTAAATGCTTAAAGTTGAATTATTTATGTGAAAGGTAAAAAATAAGTAAATTTTAAATTGATGATTTGTTTGTGTGTTTCGTGATAAATTTGTACTTTTGCAGCGAAGTTTTGAATAAACTATAATTAAAAAATGTTGTAATATGAAACAGACATTAATGAATCTCATTATTTATGGGGGGGCATTACTTTTATGTCCTACTCATTCTAGAGCCGAGCCTTATACGTTATTGTATAGCTTGGTTCCTTCAGCTCAAGGCTTTTTCAAAGGTAGCCGAGCACCTAAGCGACCTTTGGTGGTGGATTTGGTGGGGCATACTTTGACCTTGCCGAGTCAAGTGATTGGTAACACGCTCACACTTGAAAATGAGGATGGTGAAGTCCATACCTATTATATAATAGATACGACTTTCCAAATACCAGAAGAATTAAGTGGTGAGTATTCTCTGAAAATATCTGATGGTAATAGTATGTACCAAGGAATAATAGAATTAAAATAGAAGTATAATAAGGCGCCAAAAATTATACAATAAACAATTATCAATTTTAAAAAGAATTATTATGAAGAAATTATTTTTAATGTCAGCCTTTGCGCTGATGGCCTTTGCTGCTAATGCAACAGAGCCAGTTGGCAGTGTGGTTACTACAAGTTGTGGTAAGCGACTGATGACCGTGTCTTCAAATGATGGCTTTCTTAACAAAGAAGACTATTATGACTACATGAGAGATTTAAATGAAGTTGAGTGTGGTACACGAGAAATGCCTAAAGAAATAGCAGATCGTTTCTAGGCTTTTTTATAAGAATTTAGCAGGAGGATTAGCAATCCTCCTTGCTCATTAATTATTATTTGATCATGAAGAAAATACTATTTTTTTTATTGTTGTGCGCATTTCCTTTTGTAGCTAACGCTCAAATGGCAAATGCCGATCAGCCTGTAAAACTAAGTAAAAGAGTACAGGTAGATAACAGTCTCATGGAATGTATTTATCATTATACCGTAATAGATAGAGATTTATCTACTTTTCGTGAATATGACCAAATATTAGAAATAGGTGATTCCATTTGCAAGTATGGAGATTATGGAGAATATCGATTGGATTCTGCCATGGCGACCATGCCTGTTGTGACAAATCGAGATTTTGATGTGTTATATCGTAGATATAATCCAGAGTCAGATTTCATACTGCTACATATGAATTCTAATCATTTGGATTTTTATGGTAGAGTTTCTATTGACTATTTTGTATACCACGAGCCAAAACCACAAATTAATTGGGAACTGTCAGACAGTACAAAAGAAGTATGTGGCTATTTGTGCCACCTTGCCACTTGCGAATTCAGAGGTCGTAAATGGCAAGCTTGGTACTCGGATATTCCATATAGTTTGGGACCTTGGAAGTTGAACGGTTTGCCAGGACTCATCTTGGAGGCTAGGTCTTTGGACAAGGATCATGTTTTTACGGCGATAACCGTGAGAAAGTCTCATGCTCCTATTCTTCGAATAGATAAAGATTATTTCAAGACTACATGTGAACGCTTTAATAAGGCACTTCAGACTTATAAGGAAAATCCAATGAAATCTTGGCAGAATACATCTTTGGCTCCTAAGGATATGAATGGAAAACCTTTGCCAGTTAAAAAGAGGAAATTGTTCTATAATCCTTTGGAAAAGGAATAGTATAAAAAAAGGTTGACACAACAAAAGTTTTAGCATGAGTTTCATCAAGTATATAGGGATGGTTGTCTTTGCGTTGCTAATAGCCTTGCCTCTCTCTGCCCAAACCTCTCTCTCGGGAATGGTAAGGGACGAGTCGGGAAAGGCTCTTGGCAATGTAATGGTCAGAGCCTACAATCAACATAAGAAGTTGAAGCGTTATACGCAGACGAATAGACAAGGTGAGTTCCATCTTGCCACCACCGCCCATGATTCTATCTCCAGCATCACCTTGTCGCGGTTGAGCTATGAGACGAAGACCATCTTGAGAAAGGACTTTGGAAAGCTCAAGAACATCACCTTGCACGATGAGGCTATCAATATCAAGGAGGTGGTGGTGAGAAGTGTGCCTATCCGCCAGAGCGGCGACACCTTGACTTATGATGTCAATGCCTTCAAGAAAGAAAAGGATAGAAGCATCGAGGATGTACTGAAGCGAATGCCTGGTATCAGCGTGGACAACACGGGAGGCATCTATTACCAAGGTGAGCGCATCAGTAAGTTTTATATCGAAAATATGGACATGCTGTCGGGCAACTATACCTTGGCTACCAAGAATATCCGCCCTGACGACGTGGCGGCGGTGAATGTCTACGAAAACCACCAACCCATAAGAGCCTTGAAGAATGTCTCCTTCTCCGACAAGGCTGCGCTCAACCTGAAAATCAGGAATAACCGCAAGCTGAAGCCTATCGGCTATCTTCAGCAAGGACTGGGCTATGATGACCAGACGTTGTGGAAGAGTGATGTCTTCGCTATGCAAATCAACAAAAAAACGCAACAGCTCTTGTCGCTCAAGGCTAATGACACGGGCTTGACTTATAATACGTCGCAGTCTTTCGGACTCGACCAAGTTTCTGATTTCTCATCTTTTACTTGGGATGGAATCAGCCTTTCTGCACAAGATATTCCTAGTGTGTCTTTGAACCGGTATGTTGACAATAAGTCGGGAGAAGGAGCTTTCAACTCTCTCTTCAAGCTGAAGGACAAACGAACGCTTACTCTCAATTTGCGCTATGCTGGTGATGACCTGCACTACCAAAACCAGAAAAAATCCAGTATCTTTGTGGACGACAACCAGTATCAAGACTTCTCTGAGAAGGTGCAGGCGGCAGTATATTCTAATTCTTTGATGGGAAAGATAAAACTGGAGAACAATACGGAGAAAGTATATTTCCTGGATGACTTTACCTTCAACTCCAAGTTCTATCACAAGCATTTTGGGCTTGAGGACAACTTTGATGGCGCACAAAAGCAAAAATCAGCCAATTATCAGCTAACCAACCAGTTTAGCTCCATTTACCATATTGGCAAGAAAGTGTTTCAGTTGCAAAGCAATATCAAGTTCTCCAACACTCCTGTCAATCGTCTCCAAGCGATTCCTACCGACAAGAGTTGGGAGATGTGGCAAAGCCTCAACGAGACTGCCTTCCAGACCGACGAGCATACCTCTTTCGGATGGCAACTCGGCAGACTCGTACAAATGGGCGTCAAGGTAAACTTCGAGTCTTATTACAATAAGATTCGTCTCTCCCGACTTCGTTCCGAGGAGAAGCTAGCCAACACTTTTCAGGGCTATATGCTCAATACAAGCGTGGAGCCTTACTTCCAGATGGCTTGGAACCGGCTGACCTGGGAGGTGAGAGTTCCGTTGTCTCTGCTCAACATGCATTTCGAGAATGTGGGAGAGGACAAGGATTTTCGTCATGATGACACCTATGCCAATGTCAATACCACCCTCGCATGGAAAGTGACTAAGGGACTGAAGTTTAGGTTGAGAGGAGGTTCCCGATGCAATTTCGGTGACATATCCAACTTTGTTACTTCACCGATATTCTACACTTACAAGGATGCGATGACCAAGGGCACTGGTAGCTTGACCAATCGAAACTCTCTCTTTGCAAGCGGCCATCTCGACTTCCACAATACAATGGATGGCGTCTTTGCTTCGCTCATGGGCTTGATAACCCGCTCGCAAACCAACTCGATGAGCCAAACGAGCGTATCGGATGGAGATGTCTATAACAAGGTGTCCAAGAAGAAAAATACCATGCTCGACAAGTCGCTCACTCTCAATGCCAGCAAGAATTTCCGTAGCACGGATACGTCTATCTCACTGATGGCAAGTTTGGGAAATTACCATACTAATATTCTGTCGAAAGACAATGTGCTTAAACTCGTAAATGATCGTTATCTGGTAAATACCCGATTGGAACAGGCGTTTTGGAGCGACAAGCTGAACTTGTCTTTGGAGTACTCTTATTACCAAATGCAAAATAGAGTGAAGGACTTGGGGACTACGATGCGAGAGCACCAAGGTAGCTTTGGGCTTTCTTTCTTCTTGGTAGAGGACTTGGAGTTGTTCGGCGATGTCAGCATGAACTGGCTCAAGGACGCAGACCATCAGGAGCATGAGAGCGATGCCAATGCTGGCATCCGATATAAAAAGAAGAGCATAGAGTTGGAGCTAGTGGCACAAAATCTTACAAACCAAAGAGAATATGTAGTAAACAAGCAGGTACGGGAGAGTAATTATAGATATATGTATCATCTCCGTCCTATCGGATGCACATTAAGTTTCAAGTATAATTTCTAATAAAGGCTGATGACTGGATGTCTGGTCTTCATCCTTTTGCTGCATAGAAAGCTACTTTCAAAAATACCCTTCACCCTTCACCTTTATGGTGTAATCTGATGTATATGAGATGTTTATGGTGGTGAAGGGTGCTTTCAACCCTTCACCCACCCTTCACCACCCTTCACCCTCATCATTTTTTAGGAAAACGCATTATATAAGCAATGGTTCAGTCATCTATTATGGCCAGCTCCAGTCATCAATGATGGCTGAACTTCGCTATAAGGTGAAGGGTGGGTGA
>ERZ1035051.506-NODE-506-length-13850-cov-8.564335_pt1 | contig 13850 bp, 7 predicted proteins | sample MGYA00520586_ERZ1035051 | MGnify/ENA primary metagenome ERZ1035051 (study PRJEB33766, sample SAMN09781692) | gut metagenome | biome: gut microbiome | host: Homo sapiens | place: Madagascar | study: EMG produced TPA metagenomics assembly of the PRJNA485056 data set...
GCCACATATTCGTCAAAATCTTCCCAATCATACACTTCCATATACGCTTCTCGATTCAAGTTTGCCATAAGATAGTTATCCAAGATGAAGGACATATCCTCTGCATCCTTATTAGTGGTTAGATGTCTGTCCATCCAAGCATTAAACTTCAGCAAGAATAATCCATGCAAAGAAGCAATCTTTATGGTAAATCTGTTATCAAGATTAACCGTAATAGCTTCCGAAAGCACTTCATCAAAACCTTTTACGGACATAGCTATTGTTTCTTCGGGTGGCCAATAGATGTTGTCATCTTCTTTGGCGACATGTCCATATGGAACAACGTCTATCTCATAGTCACCATAATAGAAGCGTTGGTGTTTTGACTTGTCTTTCTCGAAACCATCCGCAATCAAACGATTTTTTATTTTGTCAAATTCTTGCCAGTTTGGAACAGCTATAGCCAAGTCCAAGTCTCTTGTCTTTCTGCGTGATGACGTGTCCAGCATCTCCTTCATGATTATATCTCTAGCAGTGGCTCCTATGATAAAGAAGTCATGATTCATTTTTCGGAAGCTGTCTGAAAGCTTCTCTAATAAATCCACAAGGAATGGATTGTTTATTTTTTCACTCGAAATCTTTAAGCTCATTCTTTAATATGCGTTGCGCAGCCTCTAAGCAGCGACAGTTGCCACTACCCATCAAGTCTGCATAGATTAATATTGCAGGAATAGTCCTGTTGTCTGTTTCCCAATTCCAGAATTTGTTGTATAGATGAATTTCACCATTTACATCTTGCTTGACAGCCCCAGTTCGCATCAGATGTGCAGCTGGTAATTCCGTGTATATGTCGAAACTTCCTGGTTGTAAGTAGCCATCTATTAAGTTGGCAGCAGGTTCTCCTCCCCATACCATTCCTTGTGGTAACTCTATATTTTTCCACTCGTTTCTTTTCGCTTCTGTTCTAAATGCCATTGTACCTACCAATAGCTTTGGCTTCAGAACTTCATTGTAATTGCTAACCCATAAGTCAAGCAGTTTCTTTTTGTCTTTAATAGCACGACCATTTCGTGTATCATAGACAAAACCACGTCTTGCAAGTTCGTCCAAGATGTTTTTCACGCTGCCCAAAGATACACCAATCTGCTCTTTTATTTCTCGATAAGGCTTCTTTACATTGTCTGCATTTTGCAACAGATAAAATACGACTTTCAATCCGGCATCTTGAAATACGGGATATGTCTTAACCTGTGGTTCTGTATTTTTCCTGCCTTGATTGGATATTTGGAAAATTAAATTTCCCCTTTTCATGTATCTTACAAGGCAGTTTCCTGCACAGTCAAGATAGTTAATGCCTTTGCTTGCCAGTTCTGTTGATACCTGCGGTGTGACATATTGTGTAACTAGCAAGATTTGCTGCTTGTCATTGTTCATAGCTTGCATCGTTGCTAATGTAGGATTTAATGAAGTCTTGGTTATGTTTTCTTTTACAAGGCACACAAAATCTACATTCATTATCTTAACAATGGTATCATTATCATTGACACACTTCTCTTTAATGGCTGTTGTCGACATGACATCATCCATAGGAAGGCTTGCTTTTAGAGCATCCAATGCTTGGTTTATTATATTATTGTTTGCCATTATTTTTATTATTTGTTCAACATATCAGTTATGTTCAATTCTATTGAACACTGCAAAGATAATGAACAAAACTTAAACGAACGAACTTTTTGTTCAATATTTTATGTTGTTCAATACTATTTAACATAGTATCATGATTGAACAGAATAAAAAAGTGCAATGCCCACACCGGGCGTTGCACTTCTTTTAAATATAGTTTGATTGAAGTTATAAATCCAACAATATAAAAAACGTAGTACACGTTTAGAACACCTTAATTATATTGTTCCAATTTCTTAATCTCATCTATAGATAAGCCGGTGGATTTTGCTATGATGTCTATTGGAGTATTGTATGCCAATAGGTTCAAAGCAATCTTTTTGCTGTTTTTTTTCTTCCCTTCTTCGTATCCTATTTTATATCCTTCTTCGTATCCTATTTTATATCCTTCTTCGTATCCTTTTTTATATCCTTCTTCGTATCCTTTTTTATAACCTTTCTCCTCAGCATGCTTATATACCGCATAATTGTCCCACATGACCATCATGCTGTTATCATATTTCTCCTGTTCCTCTTTGGGCAGGCTCTTGGAGTCGGCAATTTCTGCCAATCTCTTGAATATCTTATGCTGAGCCTCGAAAGGCATTTTTTCCAAAGTCTCCATATGCTTCAAATTATAAATCCAACAATCTAAAAACGTAGTACACTCTTCCTCTTTCTTCTTGAAAAGAGGCATTACCAAGTAGATGAAGCGGATCTTGTTAGAATAAACCTCTCCGCTATCCTTGTCTGCCAGCACAACGTCTGTCCTGAACTTCTTTGGTGTATTTTCATCTACATCAAAGTTCATGAAACAGATAACATAAACGGGTGTGAGATGATAATCCCATTTTCCTTTTATGCCTTGGTCTACTATCGTTTTCGATGCATAGTAGAGAGACCGGTCGATGAAATAGGTCTGGCTCCTGTTTTGCATTTCAACGATAATGTGCTCACCTGTGTCAGTTTCGCAAAAGACGTCGTAGATGATACCTCTCTGGTCTTTTGTTTCTGGCAACATCTCCTTGTCCTTAAACTTCACATCTGTGATATGCTGCTCTCCCAGGAGCAGCTGGTTCAAGAACTCAATCAGCAAGTCTTTGCTGTATTCCTGGCCGAAGATTCGTTTGAACGACCAGTCTGAGAATGGGTTGATGTATCTTGCCATATCTTTGCGATTTTATGTTCTCGCTGCAAAGATACGCTTTTCTTTCGTAACTTCCAAGAAATTAGCTGTAAAAATGAGATTGGAATAGGAGAAAAAAAGTGCAACGTCCAAATGGGTGCTGCACTTTTGAATCATTTATATGATATATTTCGTTTTCTTCAGATTTACTGGATATCGCGGTTGGTAAAAAAAAAAGACTATACCCAAGATTTTGTATCCTATGGGTATAGTCTTTAATTATCTTATTTTGTATGGTCTATCAAACTATACAAAAGCTCATCTTGTTTTTGGATTAATACCATCTTGGGTCACCAACTTCAAGCTTCTTAACACTCTCGTTACCGATAGTGAAGTCGCCCTTAGCGGCATCCTTATACTGTGGGTTATCTTCCTTGCCAGCCTCGTCAGCAAACATGTTACTCTTACCCTCTACGTCTGCTACATTGAGCTTAGAGCAGTTGAAGTATACGTTGTTCTGGAATGTTGGAACGCCAGTCTTTGATTGGTTAGACCATACAGCACCAGTATTTGAAACAATGTTGTTTGTCCAGTTGATTACGTTGCCTACATAACGAACATAGAGTAAACGCTTACCTTTGTTAGATGCTCCATCAATAGTACACTTGTTAACTGTGATAACAGGTGCACCACCAAGTGCAGATGAAGCATCGTCCATACGGATGAAGTCGCGACTAGCTGCACTATTATAGATTGTAGACTCAAGGAGGTTAAGGTTGTCTATGCGACCCTTACGACTGTCGAACATATCACCACCATCGCACTCAATGTCGTGAATCAAACAATTCTTGAAAGTAAGCTCGTTAATAGTACATGCTACGTTAACATAGAATATACCCTTAGCATAGTTCTTAATCTCTGAGTTCTTGATGATAACCTTTTGGTATGTTGCATCAGCAGTCTTGAAGTTGAAAGCCTGGTCGGTAGAAACATTTTTTGAACCATCGAGAACTACGTTGTCGATAGAAACAGAAGCACCATCGGTAATCTCAAAACGACCCTGGATAACAGGAGATGCAGTAGGGTAGATACCCTTGATTTCGATGTTCTTAGAGATTGCTACAGCGCTTGTACCTTTTTCATCCTCAGACATAATCATGTATGTACCAGGCATCAAAGCGAATACAGAACCAGCCTCAGCATTCTTAATCAATGAAGCGAAGTCGTCACCAGGGCGAACTACGATAGCACCGTTAAGGTCGGCAATAGTCTTAAATGTCTTTGTACCACGCTTTTTGCTACCATTGTAGAGGTATACGTCATACTTTGTTTCTGGCTGCAAACCTTCAACTATAGCTTTACCAGCCGCAATCTCTGCTTCGGTAAGCGCTTTTGTTGTAACGGTGTCGCCTGTTTCTGAATTTACAGCATAGATTGTTGTAACATCTTCACCTTCAGGCCAGTTCATTACAACGCTGCGGTCTGCGATATCAGAGTTAGATACTGACTTAAAGATCTGCTGTGCGTTAGTGCGGAATGAAACTTCACTCCACTTAGAGTTACGAGTGGCATCGTTATCATCAATAGCCATAACACGTGCAGAATATTGGGTATCGTACATCAAACCGCTTACTGCGTAAGGAATGTCGTCCTTAGAGATGTTCTTGAATACAAATGTTGGCTCACCACTAAAGTCAAGGTCTTTATCAGCGAAGAGCTGGAGTTCGTAGCTTGTTGCACCGCTAACTGCAGACCACTGGAACGAAGCACCCTCCTTTGTGATATCTTTAGTCTCAAAGTTAACAGGCGAGAAGTTGCGGTCTACGATAAGGCTTGTAATCTCGTCCATTGGATCGCTACATGCAGTCATCGACAACAAGCCGAGACCAAAGATGCAAGCGTTTATGATTGATTTTTTCATATTGTTCAATTTATGAATTGTATTTTGTAAAGATTATCTGTTGGCAGATACAGCAGAGTGCTATATCTGCCAACTAATAATATTTTAATCAGAGAGCTGTCCGTAGTTGCCATCATTGTTGAGCAAACCATTGCTCTTCTCAATGAATGTCTGCCAAATAGGCCACAAGCAGTTCAAGCTTGGCTTTCCTACATACAAACCATTGATGTAGTCCTCGGTCAAGAGGTTGGCACCTGTCTTAGAATCTACGAACCACTGCTTTGAGCTGTAGCCATCGAGAGCAGCACCTTCCGCGTCAGTATCACCATGGTTCAATCCATATACTACGATATTTTCGCCTTCGTTCTTGTAGTAAAGCTTAAGAGGAAGGTCTTCGTAGCTACCAGCGCGGTTAGAAAGGTCTGTAAGCTTCTGCTTAGCCTCTGCCATCTTCTCGTCGATGATTCCCCAACGTACGAGGTCTGCCTTACGAAGCATTTCGCCAGCAAACTCAAATGCACGCTGCTCTACGATACCCTTGAAGAAAGCATCCTGATTAGCTGTATACTTAGCCTTCAAAGCTTCTACCTTAGCAGCAGGAAGAGCACGGTCGAGAACAGGCTTCATATATTTCCAAGCTGTCTGCTGGTCGTTGTCCAAAGCGTTGATAGCCTCTGCTGCCATGAGGTAAACATCAGCCAAACGCATGTACTGCCAGTTAACACCATCATCATTCTTACCAAGGCTAAGAGCACGCTCTGACTTCATCCACTCGTAACGGAATTTACCGAAGCACCATTTGTTGATACCACGAAGCTGCTGATATGACTTGCCATCAACAAGATCCTTGCTCCACTCGTAAGGAATACAAGTAATGTCGCGACGGATATCATCCTTGTCATAATCATAATAAAGATAAGGAAGAGGACCGTTTGCACCACCCTGATTCTGTGATGTGTACTGGTCTGCTGCCTGATGCTTGATACCGAAAGTATAAACTACACGACCACGACCAGAAGCAAATGGGATTTCCCACAACGACTCACCGCCTGCAGATACATTGTCCTGGCAAAGCTTCTTGAAGTTCTCTTCGAAGCTACCAAGAGTGTTGCAATGCTGATTGATGATGTCGACACACTCCTGCTTAGCAATAGCATACATCTTGTCAGATGCTAATTCTGGATCCTTGCTCTTGCGATAGCCATCGCCACGAAGACCATAGCCACCAGCATAGAGAGCGATACGAGCACGAAGACCCTTAACGAAGCTCTTGCTTACACGCTCTGTACTCTTTGTGATAACATTCTCGTTTGGCCAGTAGCAGTAGCCTTCTGCTTCCTTAAGGTCAGCGAGCAATACCTTATATATAGAGTCACGGTTGCAACGTGGCATATATACATTGTCTGCATTGTTTGGCTGCAAACGTGCAGGAACATCACCCCAAGCCTTGATAAGGTCGTTGTAGATGAGAGCACGCAATGTCAAAGCCTCGCCAAGGAGCTGAGCCATATCGCGGTTATTCTCGATATTGCCATATTTGCGGATGCCCTGGATAGCGAGGTTTGCACGCTCGATACCCTCGTAGAACATTGCGTAGGCATTATTATCGGTGTTCATCTGACCGTTGGTAGCCAGTGTGTTGTATGCCCAAAGGCTATTTTTATCGTCGTACGACATAGCCTTTGAATATGATGGCTGTGTTCCACTACCTGTTTCAAGGTCGCTGTTAAGACCATAATAAGGTAGAAAACGTCCGCGGTAAGAGTTTGTCTGACAGAATGATACGTGTATAGACATAATCTCTGACTCAGCCAACGAATACTGTGAAAACACAGAAGTCTCATCGAGAGTAGACTGTGTTGGGGCGTCCATATCGCATGATGTTACTACACCAGCAAGAGCTATGGACATGATTGAAAACTTAAATATTTTTTTCATTGTTTGGTCTTGTAAAGGAATGTTTAGAAATTCAAGTTCAAACCAAATACATACTGGCGGCTGCGTGGGTAACCAGAGTAGTCACAACCAGGTGTGAGGCTCTCCTGACCGTTCTTCTTGATACAGTCAGACTCTGGGTCGAAGCCCTTGTAACCAGTAATGGTGAACACATTATACATTGTGCAGTAGAAGCGGAGGCTGTTAATGCCCAACTTCTTAACGATGTTCTTAGGCAATGTGTAGCCAAGTGACAAGGTGTTCAAACGGAGGAATGAAGCATCCTCGATAGCCCAGTCTGTAAGAATCATCTGCTTTGTATAAGGTGACCATAGAGTAGTATTCTTGTTCATCTCCTCGAGCTTTACAGGGTCGTTGCAGAGTGTACCATCCTCGTTGAGGTTAGTCCAACGCTTGCCATCGCCCATGATGTCGAGCATGTTACGATACTGATACTTACCAGTCATTGTACCTTCAATCTTGTTGGCATTGTAGATATCGTTGCCTACGCTGAAGTTGAAGTTTGCGCTGAGGTCGAAGCCATAAGCACGTGCGTTGATAGAGAAACCACCAGTGAAGTCTGGGTTTACATTACCAATGATGCACTTGTCTTCGTCGCCGATAGTACCATTAGCTGTACCATCTTCGCCTGGCATATCCTGAAGTTTCATAGAACCTGGACGGATTGTACCAACTACTGCTGTAGCATCAGCTACACCATCCTTGAGCTCCCAAAGACCTGTCTTCTCGTTGTAGCCCTTGAAGTCGCTAACCTCATAGCGACCTGCGCTACGATAACCGCGAATCTGACCTACCTGACCGCCTACTGCGATGATGTACTCATTACCGATTTCTGAAGAAGCCCAACGTGTTTCAGCACCAAACTCCTGCATACCACCGAGTGACTTGATCTTACCCTTGTTGAAACCAATGTTGCCAGATAAGTCGATGCCCCAATCTTTCTTGTTTACGGCATGCCATGTCAATGTTGCCTCAAGACCCTTGTTCTCAGTCTCACCCATGTTACGATACTGTGAGGTATAACCTGTACCGCTTACAGGGAACTTGATGAGAAGGTCCTTGGTGGTGTTGATATATCCTTCAACCGAACCGCTCAACTTACCATCCAATACGGTGAAGTCAAGACCAAGGTTACGTGTGATAGTAGTTTCCCACTTCAAGTTAGGGTTAGCCATTGTTTGTGATGGTGCCCACATAGTATTGAAACCATTAACCCAAAGAGTAGGGTCGCCAGTTACAGCCTGATACTCCTGTGTGAGCTGACCTACAGGGATGTTGTTGTTACCTGCAGTACCGAAAGACACACGGAGTTTCAAGTCGTCGAGCCACTTCTGGGTGCCCTTCATGAAAGGCTCAGAAGAAATACGCCATGCTGCAGCTGCTGATGGGAAGTAGCCCCAACGATTGTCCTTAGAGAACTTAGAAGAAGCATCGGCACGGAATGTGAAGCTCAACAAATACTTATCATCGTAATTGTAGTTAGCACGAGTGAAGAATGACAAAAGCTTGTCATCTGCTGAGTAGATATCGTTAACCTTTACTGGGTGTCCCTGACCTGTAAGTTTCCAAGCTGATTGAGAATCGAAGTCTGAAGGGAATCCGTGAATCTCGTCAGAGTGAGTACGCTTCTTGGTAATGATATACTCATGACCAACCATCATGTTGAGACTGTGCTTCTTGCTCTTCAAGAGCTTCTTGAAGTCATAGCTAACAGTATTGGTGTTGCGGAACTTGTGGCGATTTGTATCCTCGAGAGTGATACCAGGCAAGCCAGGGAAGTCAGAGAAACTGTTACGAGACTGATAAGTTGTCTTACCATAGTAACGCTGATCATATTGATTGTAGTCGTCATAGCCGAACTCTACCTTAGCCTTCAAGTTCTTGATGATTTCCCAACCGAAAGAACCCGCAAAGTTCAACTGCTTGCGCTCCTTTACACGGTCGTTGTCATACTGAGAAACAACTGGGTTGTAGAGGTTACCAAGATCATCATCATCGCTACCTGCGCTCTCGTCGAGGTTAGAGAGAGGCATTGGATAATAATAAAGAGCATACTTCAAACGACGGTCGGTATCCATAGAACCTGTAGCATCGTTAGCACCACCACCACGGATATCGGTGTCGCTATAGCGAACCTGGAAGTCGAGGGTTGTGTTCTTGGTTGGCTTAGTGTTCAATTTCAAGCTGAAGTTGTCGCGCTTGAAGTTAGAGCCAATCTGAATAGCCTTGTCGTTCATGTGGGCATAGCTGAATGCATACTTAATGGTCTCAGAACCGCCATTGATGTTCAAGTTCTGATTGAAGGTGTGACCTGTACGACCATAAACGATGTCCTGCCAATCGTTAGCAGCTACATCTTTATACATGTCCATGTCCTGATAGTTACCTAAGTAATCTGTGTAAGAAGTAATATCCTTCTGATTCTTGAGCAAAGCAAGCTCATACTGCCACTTAGCATAATCATAAGGAGTGAGCAAATCCATAGTCTTTGCAATCTTCTTTACGCTATAGTAAGCATTGTAGCTAACGTTAACCTTACCGCTCTTACCGCTCTTAGTGGTAACGAGGATAACACCATTAGCACCACGGCTACCATAGATAGCTGTAGAAGAAGCATCCTTCAAGACAGTGATATCCTCAATGTCGGTAGCAGGGATGTCACCAATACCATCTACTGGGAAACCATCAACAATATAAAGAGGGTCGTTGCTCTGGGTGATAGAACCACCACCGCGCACGCGAATCTTTACTTCTGCATCTGGTGAACCCTCGGATGTTGTGACCTGCACACCAGCCATCTTACCTGTCAAAGCTTCTGAGGCTGAAGCTACAGGAACCTCTGTCAAAGCCTTGCTGCCTACTGTGGCAACAGAACCTGTAAGGTCCTTTTTCTTGACCGAACCATAACCAATAACAACGACATCGTTGAGAGATGTTGCGTCGTCTTCGAGCTTCACGTTGATGACAGACTTGCCAGATACGTTCACTACCTGAGGTTTCATACCTACGTACGAAATCTTCAGTTTCTTACTATTGCCTTTCAGAGTGATAGTAAAGTTTCCATCAATATCGGTTACACCACCATTGCTGCCAGTTCCCTGTTCGAGGACTGAAGCACCAATTACTGGTTCGCCTGTATTGTCGGTTACAGTACCCTTAATCACTGTTTGCGCATATCCATTAGCTGACATAACCAATGAAGCGGCAACAAGCGCAAATTTTAGATTCTTGTATTTACCAGACATACACTTTAGGTTTAAATAAAACTTATTCTTAATTTCTAATTTTCTAATGTTTTTGAAATGTTTTTAAGTAGAATTCCAGTTCTGAGCAGATGCTTGCTGAAGGGATGTTCCTCTTGGAACCCGAAGGCTCCGATGGGGCAACCTAGATGCGTAGCAATAGCTAAGTCGTGGTTTTCTTGTTGCAAAAGTATATAAAAAATATGAGAATATAGGTATATTTGGGGTAAAAAATTACGTAAACGTTTACAGATTTTTGCGTAAATACTCTGTTTTTTACATTTCGATGGTCTGTTTTCTCAGTTCCCGTTTTTGCTGTTTCGGGAGTTGAGGGAACAAAAAAAGTGCAATATCCGGCACCCTTCTGAAAGAGGATGGGGATATTGCACTCCGAATGTTATCTGTCAATCTAATTACTTATGGTCTCAGCTTCTTTACTTTACGATGACCTTGCTTGTCTTCTTGCTGCCATCTGCCAGGGTCTTCACAATGATGTTGATACCCTTCTGAAGATTTGAGAGCTGTGTGCCGTCGGCTGCGAAGATGGCGGTCTTGATGACTGCTGCATCTGTAGCTGAGGTGATGTTGCGGATGCCGGTGCTTACTGAATTGGTTGTTGCACCGAAACCTCCCATCTGGTTGGCTGCACGTACGGTGAATGTTCCCTTCTCGCCGTTGAGGTTTACTGACTTCTCTGTGGTCAGGGCGAAGAACTTGCCGTCTTTTGCTACGAGATACATCTGGGCATCACCTGTCCATGAAAGCTTGTCGTTGCCCAATGTATCCGCTGTGGCTGTGGTCTGAGAAGCGAGGTCGGCTGGCTTCCAGTTGGTAAATACCTTGTTGAGGTTGAACTCTGCTGCCTTCTCAGCAGTGATGATAGTGTTGTACTCGCTAACTTCCTTATCCTTTGTAAACTTCACGATGTTCTCAGCAGGAGAAATTACCTTGCCGTTCTCATCAACAGTGTTGTACTCGAAGAAGTTCTTGGCAACCACGTTCATACCATCTGTTGTCCAGCGGGTTGAAGCAATGTTGGCTGCTGCGTTCTTGTCGAGGATGGTGTTGAGGAATGCACACTTGGCTGTTCCACCCCAAGAGCGACCGAAGGTGAAGCTGTCAGTAGCTGAACCTACAATCTTACATCCGTCAAATACATAACCATAATCAGTTCCGTCTGTGTAAGGCGCTGTGATGTATGAACCCTTACCAGGTTCCAATGTCAAGGTACACTTGTTAAAGAATACATCGCCACCACCGCAGATGAAGTCTACGATTCCGTGGATATCTGAACCTTCGAAGTAGTACTGGCCCTTATTGTTGTTGCTGTAGTAAGTGTCCTGGTAAGAAAGCATCTTCACATTCTTGCAGATGGTCTGTGTACCCTTGTCTTGGAGGCAGACGGCACGGCCTGTGCTCTTGTCGAATGGATAAGCATTCTTCAGGGTGAGATCCTGCATGTAGAGACCTGTGCTGGTGTTGAACAATGTTGCAGTAACACCGATTCCCTCTACCTCTGGCTTGTTCACGATGATGGTGTTGGCCATGCTCTCGCCGATAATAGAGATGTTGTTACCGCTGATTGGGGTAAGACACTTGTCTCCGAGATCGTATGTGCCGTTAGGCAAGAAAATGTATGTGCGGGCAGCGTTGGTTTCAACATTGTTGCCGTTTGCTATTTCGAGGGCTGTGATGAAGCCCTGTGCGTCGCCAGCCTTTACCTCCATCCAGTTGCCGTTCTGTGTGTAAGCAGGAGTTGTCATGTTTACGATGCTGAGGCTGTGGATGTAAGTATCTGCATCGAAAGTGAGGGTATATTCTCCGCTCTCGGTAGATTCGTTCTGGAGAATACCGAGGTTGCCGTCCTTTGTTGGCTTTGCATCAATAGAACTTACTTCATTTCCCTTAGGATCGAGGAGGGTAATCTTGCCCGACTTGGAATATTGGCAGAGGTTCATCTTGATGTAACCCTTGCCGCCCATCTTAACCTTGAGCTTGTCGGTAGCTTCGAAGCTCCAGCCGTGTGTGGCATCATGCCATTTGCCGTTGCCTTCTACCGAGATGGCCTCGTGGTCGTTGATGTCGAAACCTTCCTTTTGGAGGTCGTAATCGTAACGGGCTGTTTCACTTGCGGTCTCAATATCTGTAACGAGTGCATAGAGTTTGGTATCTGCTGTGATGACAGAAGAGGTGGTGAACTTCTTGCTGTCTTTCTTCAGTTCGCCAGCCCAACCGCGGAATTTCTTGCCTTCGGATACGGTTACCTTCTCTTCCATGCCTTCTGCAAATTTTTCGATGTTTGCATCCTGCTCCACCTTTTGGGTTCCGATAGCTGTTGTGCCGTCTATATTATAATAGGTGAGGGTGAAGTCTGGTTTGAAGGCTACGGTGAGTTCGTAAGTTACCTCATCTCCGTTAGATTCTACAACGATGGTTACCACGGTCTTCTGGTCTGCACCTTCGCCGGTGGTAGTATATGTTGTACTCTTGATGGTTCCGTTTGCAGCAACGAGGTCTTTCAGCGGATTGGTCTCGCTGATGAGGTTTGTCTTCTTTGAAACGAGGAGGGTAGCGAGCTGCTTGCCTGATGCGTCTTCGTTGAAGATGTCAACGGCTGAATATTTGGTGCCGTTGAGGCTGAAAGCGCCCAGCATTGGAGTCTTGCTCATATCTACATTTCCGTAGATAGCGAGGTCGGTAACGTAAGCGTTCTGGCTCAATTTAAAGCCCTCGAACTTGATCTGGCAGTTGGTGCGGTTTACGTCGAGTGTCAGATCTTCACCGCTTGTGGTTACAATTGATACGTTGTGGATGGTTACCCAGTCAGCATCGCCGTCGCCCTTTACGGATACCTTGATACCACGTGTGCCACCTGTAGCAGCCTGGTGGAGGGTAACCTTAGTGATGCTTGCCAATGGAGAGGTTACTGCGCTTGGTTCGGCTGTAGAGTATTCGCCAGTGTACTTTAGGGTCTTCATATAACCGGTACGATCAGCGAACTTAGTGTTTGTTCCTGTTGGATTTATCTCAACGCCATTGAGAGTCATGGTAAATGCCTCTTTACTATAGAGAGTTTTGAGGTCTACCAAAGTGTTGTTGGCTGTTTTGCCATCTATCTTTTTCCACTCGGTGAAGTCGGTAGTGTAGAGTGCCTTCTCCTGGATGGCGCTTACGTGTACCACCTTAACCTGATAGAGGTAGCAGTTGCCTGTAGCAACTACTTCTACATATCCCTTAGCCACTTCGGCTGATGTTGCGTTGTATTCTGTTACGTCTTCTGTAGCTGCCTTTCCGCCTACGGTGAGGTTGTGGTAGTTTGGGTAACTTGTTACGGTTACAACATCATTTGCTGATTTTACTGGAATCTGCAGGATGGTTCCTGTGTTAAACTGTGCATCATATGTTCTGCCCTTCAACTTACCTTGGGTAGCGTTTACGTGCATAGTGATGCCTTCTACGGTTGAAGCGAGGTCGCCCTCCTTACCTTGAAAGTTAGCTGCAGTGTTGATACCTTCAGGAAGATTGTTCTGAAAGTCCCAAACAGCAGTGACATTTTGTGCCTTTGCGATAAAAGCAAAGACAAGACAAGCAACAGGCTGAGAAGCCCCAATCTTAGTAGATTTCTTTTCATTTGTTTGCCTTTTAGGTTGTTATACTTATTATAATTTTTATTTTCGATTTATTTTTTAAGTTTGTTGGTGCAAAAATACACTTATTATTTCTATTTAAGAACTTTTTGTTACGATTTTGTTGTAAAAGCTACGTAATCGTTTTCGTAGTTTTAGCTCATTTTGGTTTGTATTTTTCTGAGATTCTCAAAATGATTTATTATTTTTGCCACCGAAATAAACTAGCAAATGAATCAAACTAAAATAAAGTTATTCAGCAACTAATTAATAATATATAAACTTAAAATAAAACGATTATGAAGAAATTCTTTACTCTTATCGCAGCCGTAGCTTTGGCTGCTAGTGTTAATGCTCAG
>ERZ1035051.526-NODE-526-length-13458-cov-5.573304_pt1 | contig 13458 bp, 8 predicted proteins | sample MGYA00520586_ERZ1035051 | MGnify/ENA primary metagenome ERZ1035051 (study PRJEB33766, sample SAMN09781692) | gut metagenome | biome: gut microbiome | host: Homo sapiens | place: Madagascar | study: EMG produced TPA metagenomics assembly of the PRJNA485056 data set...
GTGTATAGGCAGCTCCCCGTTTAGAGCTCCGAGGGCATTAAAGGCAAGCGATTCCATTTCGCCCTCGCCAGGCAGTACCACAACGGGAGCAAGGAAGTCTACTTGTTTCTTTATTTCTTCTACACAGTATTTGCTGTAGGCAATACCACCCGTTAGAATAATGGCTTCTGCCTTGCCCCAAAGCGCCACGGCCATGGCGCCTATCTGCTTTGATATAGTGTAGAGCATAGCCTCAAGCACCTCGTGGTAAGGCTCCTCGCCAGCCTCGGCGCGGCTCGATATCTCCTTCATATCCTTTATGCCCAACAAGGCCTGGCAACCGCCGTAGCCTGCAAGCATCTTCATCACTTGGCTTTCCTTGTATTTGCCCGAGAAGCATAGGCGCACAAGCTGGTCGGCAGGCAATGTGCCCGAGCGTTCGGGAGCAATCGGACCGTCGCCGTTAAGTGCATTGTTTACGTCGATAACCTTGCCAAGATGATGAGCCGACACACAGATGCCGCCACCGAGATGTGCCACAATGATATCCATATTCTCGTACACCTTGCCACAGGTCTTAGCATAGCGACGGGCAGCAGCCTTGGCGTTGAGAGCGTGGAATATAGACTCGCGCTTCATGAAAGGCAGTCCGGTGTAGCGTGCGCGTGTCATCATCTCGTCCACAACAACGGGGTCGGCCATAAAGGCTGGGCATCCACACTCGCGTGCAATATCGTCGGCAATGAGCGAGCCAAGGTTGCACACGTGCTGATGATGAGCATGGTGCAAGTCGTACTTCATCTGCTCGTTGACAGCATACACGCCGCCGTGCAAGGGCTTAAGCAAACCGCCACGACCTATTACGGCATCAAACTTCAGAGGTATGCCTGCCTCGCGCAGGAGATTCAGCACAAAGTCCTTGCGGTATTCGTACTGGTCGTCTACGGTCATAAACTTGTCTATCTCTTCTTGCGGATGCAGACCGTCTGATGTCCACACCGCCTTATCGTCCTCGTATACAGCCACCTTGGTGGATGTGCATCCAGGATTTATGACGAATATTCTTTTCATAGCAATTTGATTTTCACTCTTCACTTTTCACTCTTCACTTTTCACTCTTCCCTTAACAAATGGATTCTTCACTCTTCACTTTTCACTTTTCACTTATCTAATCGCTCTCATGCACGCCACAGCCAGCGAGTAGAACTTAGAGTCGGCAGAGTCGGCACGCGATGTAACCACCACCGGGACCGTAGTTCCGGCAAGCATGCCAGTAACTGTGGCATGGGCAAAATAAGTGATAGATTTATAGAAAGTGTTGCCAGCCTCGATATCCGGGAACAGCAAGATGTCTGCATTGCCTACAACAGGCGACGCAATACCCTTTATGGCTCCGCTCTCGGCATCGCAAGCCGTCTTAACGTCCATTGGTCCATCTATGCAAACATCGCCGTATCGTCCCTGGGCGGCATATTGCTTGATATCCTGATAAGACAGCGTAATGGGGAATTTCTCGCTTATCTTCTCGGTGCAATGAGTAAGAGCCACGCGTGGTTTATCACCACCAGTAATGCTGCGCCAAGTTTGTGTGATGTATGTGGTAACGGCATCCAGCTGCTCGGTAGTAGGGAAGGGAATAACGGCAGCATCCGAGAAGAACAGCAATCTGTTCATGCCCGGTATCTGTGCAACTGCTATATGTGTAAGCACGCTACCTTTAACCAGTATGCCATGTTCTTTGTTGAGCACGGCACGCAGCAAATTGTCGGTGTTTAGCGAGCCCTTCATCAGCACATGGGCTCTATCCTCGCGCACCTCTTTAACGGCAAGCCTTGCGGCATCGTCGTCGTCGGCAGCCATAATTATGTTAACATGTTCGGGATAGTCAGCGGCAAGGCGGCAGGCAATTGTCTGCTTGCCTTCCACGGCAACGAGTGTAAACTGTGCGAAGTTTTCGCTGATGCTACGCTCAATCACCTCCTCTGTATGCGAGTCGGCAGGAGATGCCACGGCAACTATGACACGCTTTCCGGCAGAGCGTATGCGTTCGGGCAAGGCTTTAAAGTCAACAATAGGATTCATATAGATTGTTTGAGTTAAATTAGTCGGCAGTTGTTGATTGCTCAAATATTTACCGAATGTGCAATATTCTTTGGCAAAGATAGTGCAACTTAGTTGATTGGCAAAGTATTTCGTGTGGTTTTTTTACATAAATATCAAGATTTCATTAACTTTGCATTTAAAACCACTCAAACCATATCATCCACATATGACCACATCCGAATTTATCCTTCAGCATCGTTTGTCCAATCCTCGCGACCTTGCCTTTCAGGCTCGTCGCTATCCAGATGTAGACATGCCTTATGCCCTAAATCAGATACAGGGTTGGCAGACTGCACGTCAGAAGTTGCCATCATGGGCATCGTGCGATGGTGTGGTCTATCCTCCGCATCTCAATATGGAGCAATGCTCGTCTGAGCCTACTGCCCGTTACAAGCAAGAGGTGGCGCTTCGTTGGCTCAACAAGCTTGGTGTAGGGCATGGTGGAGCAACGACAAGCATGGCCGATCTTACGGGTGGGTTTGGTGTAGACTTCTCCTTTACCTCCCGATGTTTTGCCTCGGCCACCTATGTAGAGCGCAATTCATCCCTATGCGATGTTGTAAGCGGCAATCTGCCACGGCTTGGCATTAGCAACGCCAATGTGGTTTGTGTCGAGGCCGAAGACAGTCTTGCCACGATGCCACAGCAGACAATGTTGTTTCTTGACCCAGCTCGACGCGACGAGCATGGCGCCAAGACTGTGCTCATAGCCGACTGTACTCCAGATGTGTGCCGTCTATTGCCACAGCTTATGTCGAAGGCACGCTTTGTAATGCTTAAGCTCTCGCCTATGCTCGATTGGCACAAGGCCATAGCCGACCTTAAAGGAACGGTGGACGAGGTGCATATAGTGTCGGTAGGTGGCGAGTGTAAGGAGCTGTTGCTTGTGCTTGCAGGCAAGGTTTCTGTTTCCTCGGTCGATAGTGGCAGCTTAGAGAATGGGGTGCGTGTATACTGTGTCGACATTATGCCTAAGGCAGAGGCTGATGGCGAGTATAAGCGCAGCGAGTTTTGTTATACCATCGGAGGTGCAGCCGACAATCCCCCAACCCTCAACCCTCAACCCTCAACCCCCAACTCTCAACTCTCAACTCTCAACTCTCAATTCCTCTTCGAGCCCAACGCCTCAATAATGAAGGCAGGATGCTTTGCCGAACTGTCGCAAGCATATGGTGTTGAGGCCATAGGCCCTAACAGTCATCTGTTTGTTTCATCGGGTAGGGTAGAGCAGTTTCCAGGCAGAAAGTTTGCAATAGAAGCTGTATGCACGCTCAACAAACGTCAGCTAAAGCAGACACTTGGCACCTTGAAGCAAGCCAATATAGCTGTGCGCAATTTTCCAATGTCTGTAGCCGAGCTTCGCAAGCGCCTTAAGTTGCGCGATGGTGGCGATACATACATCTTTGCCACAACAACAATGGAGGGCGAGCACGTGCTGATAATCTGCCGCAAGTAGATAAAGCCTTTGTTTAATACGGCTAAAATCTTTAATTAAACATAAAATTAGCCAAGGTTTGTACCTCCTTACAATTTGTATCAGTAACTTTGCAACTTAAAGTGAACTAAAAACAATTCGTAACAATAAACAAATTAATAACATTCATAATAAAACATGCAGAAGAAAAACTTATTTATTCTATCAGCAGCCTCTGTGCTGATGATGTCGTCATGTTCGAAGCTCGGCGCTTTGTCAGCCGACAACTTCACCGTGACACCTAACCCTCTCGAGACTCAAGCAGGTCAGGTGCCTGCTACAATCAACGGTACATTCCCTGAGAAGTATATGAAGAAGAAGGCCGTTGTAACCGTAACTCCTGAGCTGCGCTATGCAGACGGCCAGGTTGCTAAGGGCAACAGCGCCACATTCCAGGGCGAGAAGGTTATGGGTAACGACCAGACTATCTCTTACAAGGTAGGTGGACGCTACACAATGAAGACAGCGTTCAACTATGTTCCTGACATGCAGAAGAGCGAGATGTACCTTACATTCGATGCTCGCATTGGCAAGAAGCAGCAGAAGGTTCCTGCCGTTAAGGTGGCCAACGGCGTTATCGCTACATCCGAGCTTTACAAGAAGACTCTTGCCTCGGAGAGCGGCATCATCGCTCCTGATACCTTCCAGCGTGTAAACGAGAAGAAGCAGGAGGCTAACATAAAGTTCCTTATCAACCAGGCCAACATACGCAAGAGCGAGCTCAAGAACAACTCTGTACAGGAGTTTGTCGAGATGCTTAAGAAGATTAATGCCGACCGCGAGGGCTTCAATATCCAGAATGTTGAGATTCAGGCTTACGCTTCGCCAGAGGGTGGTGTTAAGCTTAACGACAAGCTTGCAGGCAAGCGTAAGAACGAGTCGGAGAAGTATGTTAAGGGTACTTTGAAGCATAATAAGGTAAATGCCGATATTGATGCTCACTATACAGCACAGGACTGGGATGGTTTCCAGAAGCTCGTTGCTGCATCTAACCTCCAGGACAAGGACGTTATCCTTCGTGTTCTCTCTATGTACGAGGATCCTCAGGAGCGCGAGCAGCAGATTCGCAACATGTCTGCAGGCTTCCGCGAGCTTGCCGACGGCATTCTTCCTGAGTTGCGTCGTTCACGCCTTATCATCAATTACGAGACAATTGGCCGCTCAGACGAGCAAATCGAGCAGCAGTATAAGGACGATGCAGCTAAGTTGAGCGCTGATGAGTTGCTCTATCTTGCTACATTCGACAAGACACCTGCCGAGCAGGAGGCTATCTACACCAAGGCTACACAGATTTACGACAAGGACTATCGTGCATACAACAACCTCGCTGCCTTGGCTCTTGCAAAGGGCGATAAGGCTGCCGCACAGAAGTATGCCGAGAAGGCAGCTTCGCTTGGTAGCGATACACCAGAGGCTCAGGCCAATATGGGCTTGCTCGCTCTTGTTAACGGCAACGTTCAGGATGCAGAGCGCGCTATCTCTAAGTCGGCTAACTCGGAGAACGTAAAGGCTGCTCTTGGTGCTCTTAACATAGCAAAGGGCAACTACGCTCAGGCTGAGCAGTACTTCGGCAAGACCAACAGCAATACAGCTGCCTTGGCACAGCTCCTTAACAAGAACTATGCAGCTGCCGCCAAGACTCTTGACAAGGTTCAGAACCCTAACGCCATGACCGACTACCTGCATGCTGTTGTAGCTGCTCGTCGTGGCAACAAGTTTGCTGCTTCTTCTTATCTCAAGGAAGCTCTCCAGAAGGATCCTTCGCTCAAGCAATATGCTGAGAACGACTTGGAGCTCTCGCTTCTGAAGTAATAAAACTATAACAATAAAAACTAACGGCAATTACACGAGGCATATCGTATAATTGCCGTTAATTATATTAGGAATGTTGTAATTGCCGGACATCCTCTGCTGTAAGCGGAAAGAGCAACGCCCATTACATCTATCCTTAAATGCCCAACAATATGAAGAAATATTCTCTTGTTTCGTTACTGAGTTTTCTCACACTTCTTCTTGCCTCATGCGGTACCGACAGCCACCACTTCAAGATAGACGGTCATTTGCTGAACCTCAACCAAGGCGAGTTCTACGTCTATTCGCCTGATGGAAGCGTTACGCATGGCATGGACACTATAAAGGTGCAGGCAGGACGATTCAGCTATCTTGTAGAGTGCGACCGTCCTATGACCTTGATGATAGTGTTCCCCAACTTCACCGAGCAGCCTGTCTTTGCCGAACCAGGCAAGAGTGTAGATATCAAGGGCAATGCTTCGCACCTTAAGGAACTTACTGTCAAGGGCACCAAGGCCAACAAACTGATGAATGCATTTCGCGAGCAGATACTATCGGCATCGCCTGCCGAGATAAAGAAGTGTGCCATACAGATGGCCGAGGACAATCCAGAGAGTGCTGTAGCCGTTTATCTGGTGCGCCGTTATCTTGTAACTGTCGACCGTCCCGACTATACTACAGCCGCTCGTCTGCTAAAACTTATTGTCGAGAAACAGCCCGACAACCAGTTTGCAGCCCGTCTGCTTGCCTCGTGCAATGGCAAGACAACCATCAACAATGGGTCAAAGCTTCCACGTTTCTCAGCCAATGACATTAACGGCAAGATTGTGAACAACGCTACGCTTGCGTCTGTTCCTAACGTGGTGTTCTACGTATGGGCAACATGGAACTACAGCTCTACATCACAGCTACGCCAGTTGGCCGACATGGAACGCCAGTCGGATGGCAAGCTTAAGGTCGTAAGCATCTGTCTTAATCCCGACAAGAGCTCGTGCCAGCGCACGTTGAAACAGTATGGTGCCGATAATATTACTACCATATGCGATGGCCGTATGGTGAATGGCGACTTGTTCAACAAGCTGGGATTGTACAATCTGCCCGACAATATATTGATAAAGAATGGGGCGATAGCCGAGCAGCATATCGAATTCAGCAGACTCATAGGCATGCTTTAAAGCGCATGCCTATCTTATAATCAGTCTTGTAAGACACTCTTCTGCGAACGTCTCCCTTGCCACTCTCAGCAAGTCGTCTGTTGTCAAGGCGTCTATATGCTTGCACAGCCTTGTTATATCCTTCTGCCATCCATAGTGCAGATAACCTTTGGCAAAGTCGAGTGCAAACGATTCGCGCGAGTCGCAAGCTATGCCTATTTGGCCCTTTATCTGTTTCTTGGCAGCTCTTAGAGCCGCCTCGCTTATAGGTTTCTCCATAACCTTGTCAAGCTCTCGTCTTATTAGGCGCAAGCAACGGTTAACGTTGCGTGGATCGCAACCGAAGTAAACGGCCCATAATCCCGTGTCCGAGTAGCTCTGAAGCATACTTTCCACCGTATACACAAGAGCATGGCGCTCGCGTAGCGACACATTAAGACGGGCATTCATGCCAGGTCCACCAAGTATGTTGTTAAGCAGATACAAGGCTATGCGGCGATTGTCGTGCACGTTGTAGGCACGTGTACCAATCATCACATGTGCCAGATGCGTGTCCATGTGGTGTTCTATGTGCTGTGCCTTATACGGCGGAAGTGGCGTGGCTGGGGCTGTTATTGGCAAAGCCATATCCGTTGATGACGAAATCGATGTTATAGATGCAGCCGAAGCCTTCTCAAGCAATCTTACAAGTTTCTCAAACTTAACATCTCCATAAGCAAAGAACACGCAGTTGTCCGGTCTGTAATATCTACGTGTAAAGCGCAGGGCATCCTCGGTCTTGTATGTGCGCAACTGTTGGGCAGTACCAAGAATGTTGTGCCCGAGCGGATGGCCCTTAAATATGGCATTCTCGAAGAGGTCGTACACAAGTTCGGATGGAGAGTCGTTGTAGCTCTCAATCTCGTCTACAATAACCTCTACCTCCTTGTCTATCTCGGCCTGAGGATAAGTGCTGTTGAACACAATGTCGGTAAGCAAGTCCACAGCGCGGTCTATGTTGCCCTTCAGTACGGCTGCATGATATACCGTCTCCTCCTTGTTGGTAAAGGCGTTTAGGTCGCCGCCAACGCTCTCCAAATAGCCAAGTATGTTCATCGAAGTGCGTCGGCTTGTGCCCTTGAAGGTGGTATGCTCACAAAAGTGTGCCATTCCTTCTTCCTTGCCCTTTTCTTCGTTGCGTGTTCCGGCAGCCACGGCATAGCCACAATAAACCACCGGCGATGCCGACGGCAGATGAATAACGCGCAGACCGTTGGTCAGCGTATGTGTATTATAATTCATTTCAGTTGCTTTTTGTTTCGTTTTCTTTACTATCTGCAAAGGTACACTTTTTTCGTATGTATATCGTTCATTCTTTGCCGTTTATAGTTCATTCTTTGTCGCTTATCATTCATTAACACACAAGCCGACACAATAATCGGTTATTTTCTGTAATTTTGTAGTCGTTATAATCTTATTTAATTACACCCACCTTACAAACCGATATATTTTATTAACAACATAACGTCTATGAAACATCTATTACTGACTTTGGCTGTAGCTGGCATGTCGCCATGCCTTATCTATGCAGCCGACACAACCGACAAGGTTCAACAGCCCACCTTTACCGAGTGGCACGACATGTCGGTGAACAATGTCAACCGTTTCCCTTCGCGCACATCGTTCTTTGCTTATGAGAACCGTGACGCAGCCTTGAAGGGCAACCGCGAATCGTCATCAAATTATCTTTCTATCGAGGGCGATTGGAAATTCAATTGGGTAGAGAATGCCGACCAACGTCCTACCGACTTCTTCAATCCCTCTTTCAACGACGCTTCGTGGAAGACCATGCGTGTTCCTGGCATTTGGGAACTCAACGGATATGGTGACCCAGAATATGTAAACATAGGTTTTGCTTGGCGCGGACACTTTAAGGACAATCCGCCTGAGGTGCCTACAAAGGATAATCATGTGGGCTCTTATCGCCGTACAATCCACATACCTGATTCATGGGACGGACGTCAGGTTATTGCCCATTTCGGTTCGGTTACATCCAACATCTACCTATGGGTAAACGGCCACTTTGTAGGTTATGCCGAGGACTCTAAGTCGGCATCCGAGTTCGATCTAACTCCTTTCCTTAAGAAGGGCGACAACCTCATAGCCTTTCAGACATTCCGCTGGTGCGACGGCTCTTATAGCGAGGACCAGGATTTCTGGCGCCTATCTGGTGTGGCACGCAACTGTTTCCTTTACTCGCGCTCTAAAACAGCACATGTAGACGATGTACGCGTAACACCAGATCTCGATGCTCAATACAAGAACGGCTCGCTTGCCGTAAACCTCAAGGCAAAGGGCAACGCTCGCTTCCTTATAGACCTTATTGCTCCTAATGGCGACATCGTAAGCCGCAAGATTCTCAACACCACAAAGGTAAAGAAGAAGGCTGGCAAGAACATTGCCGAGATTAACGCTACCGTTAAGTTCGACGTAGAGAATCCGCTTAAGTGGACAGCCGAGACACCTAACCTATACAAGGTGGTTGTAACGGTTCAGCAGAACAACAAGGATGTGGAGTCGGTTCCTGTTCGCACGGGTTTCCGCAAGATTGAGATCAAGAACGCACAGCTACTTGTAAACGGTCAGCCTGTATACATCAAGGGTGCCAATCGCCACGAAATTGATCCCGATGGTGGCTACGTTGTGTCTCGCGAGCGCATGATTGAGGACATAAAACTTATGAAGCAGTTTAATGTCAATGCCGTGCGTACATGTCATTATCCTGACGATCCCGAGTTCTACGACTTATGCGACGAGTATGGTCTATACGTCTGCGCCGAGGCAAACCAGGAGAGCCATGGATTCTACTACGGCGAGGATGCCATCACCACAAAGGAGATATTCGCCCTGCCTATACTTGAGCGCAACCAGCACAACGTGCAGAACCAGTTCAACCATCCGTCGGTTATCTATTGGTCGTTGGGCAACGAGACAGCCGACTCGAAGAACTTTACCGCCGCTAAGAATTGGATAAACCAGTACGATCCTTCGCGTCCAGTACATTGGGAACGTGCCATCGAGGGTCCAAATACCGACATCTTTGCCGTGATGTACAACACACCAGAGGGTGTGGAACAGTATTGCAAGGACCCATCTAAGAAGAAACCACTCATCATGTGCGAGTATGCTCACGCCATGGGCAACTCGGGCGGTTCTATGCATGAGTATTGGGACCTCGTACGCAAGTATCCTATCAACCAAGGCGGCTTTATCTGGGACTTTGTAGACCAAGGCTTGCGCGGCAAGGATGACAAGGGCAACACTATATACAAGTATGGTGGCGACTACAACTCGTACGACCCATCGGACAACAATTTCTGCTGCAATGGCTTTATCTATGCCGATCGCACACCTACTCCTCAGGCTTACGAGATAGGTTACTGGTATCAGAACTATTGGGTGGAGCCCGAGAACCTTCAAGACGGATGGGTTATTGTTAAGAATGAGAACTTCTTCCGCCCAGCCGACAATGTTTCGTTGTCGTGGGCTATCGTGGCCGATGGCATAGAATATCAGAACGGAACCATTGCCGACATCTCTATGCTCTCTCCGCAGAAGAAGATGAGATTGGTGCTGCCATACAAGTTGGACAATTACAAGGACCAGAAGGATGTGATGCTCAACATCGAATTCCGTCTTAAGAAGGACGAGGGACTGCTTAAGGCGGGCGACATTGTGGCTCATCAGCAGTTGCCTATACGCGAGTTTGCTGGCTCCGACCTTGCTGTTAATCCAGTAAAGACCAAGGCTGTTAAACTTACCGACAAGAAGAAGCAGCCGCAGATAACACTTGCTGCCGAGAACTTCGAGGTGCAGTTCGACCGTCAGACCGGATTCATGTCTAAGTATATGGTTGGTGGCAAGTCGCTTCTTGGCGAGGGTGGCTCGCTAAAGCCAAACTTCTGGCGTGCCGTAACCGACAACGATATGGGTGCCCAGTCGCAGAAGGAGCTAAAGGCTTGGCGCACACCTGAGCTAAACCTACGCTCTATCTCTGCCGACAAGAAGGCCAAGACCGTTACTGCAGTATACGATATGCCTACAGTTAAGTCGACCCTCACACTTGTCTACCAGGCCGAGGAGAATGGCGCACTCACCATTACACAGCAGCTAAAGACCACTCCTGGTGCCAAGGTTTCCGGTATGTTGCGCTTCGGTATGGTGATGAATCTGCCTTACAATATGGACCAATGCCAGTGGAACGGACGCGGACCGGTAGAGAACTACTCTGACCGCAAGCTATCTCAGAACGTTGGTATATACAAATCTTCTGCCGACAAGTTGTTCTTCCCCTATGTACGTCCTCAGGAAACAGGTACTATGAGCGACCTTCGTTGGTGGAACCAGACAGACGAAGGCGGCTTCGGATTCCGTGTTGAGAGCGACAAGATGTTCTCGGCTTCTGCTCTGCATTACGATCTACTATCGTTGGATGAGGGCGAGGAGAAGCACCAGCGCCACTCGCAGTCGGTTGAGAAGTCGAAGTACACCAATCTCTTTATCGACCTTCTTCAGCAGGGCGTAGGTGGTGTAAACAGCTGGGATGCCGACGGACGAGCACGCAAGGGACACCGTGTGGAATACAAGGACTACACCTTCAAGTTCAGACTGTCGCCAAAGACTGTTTATTAATAAGTATATTGGCGTATGCCAAACAAAAATCAAACAGCACGCTCCTATTGGGGTGTGCTGTTTGATTTAACCTTGCTTATTCTTTATTTAAGCCTAACTAACCTATATTGCATTATTATGGAACAACTACTCCATTACATTTGGAAACACCGCATACTGCCATTGCACGAGATGCACACTACCGATGGACGCACGGTGGAGGTGATAGACCCTGGATTGCACAACACACATGCAGGTCCCGACTTTTTTAATGCCAAACTGCGCATCGGCGGCACGTTGTGGGTGGGCAATGTAGAGATACACGAACGCTCGGCCGACTGGGTGCTGCATCAGCACGACCAAGATCCTGCCTACAACAATGTGGTGTTGCATGTGGCGTCGGTAATAGATGCCGATGTGCAGACCATGGACGGGACGCATCCGCCACAGATGGAGCTAAAGGTTCCTAAGTATGTGCTCAACAACTACCGCCGTCTGTTGGCTGCCGATCGTTATCCGCCGTGCCGCGACACAGTTATGCAGTTGCCTAAACTTATTATACATTCGTGGATGAGTGTGCTTGGCGCCGAGCGCCTTGCCGACAAGTGCGAAGCCATAAACCAACGTGTAGAGATGGCTGGTGGCTCTTGGGAACAGGCTTTCTTTGCCACCATAGCACGCAGCTTTGGGTTTGGAGTCAACAGCGAGGCATTTGAGCAATGGGCTGCACGGTTGCCGTTTATGCAGGTGGCTCATCATCGCGACGATCCTTTTCAGGTTGAGGCTCTGTTTATAGGCTCTGCCGGATTGCTCGACACCACGACCATGAACGAGCGTCAACGGACAGCAGCTACAGCCGATGCCTACTTTAAGAGACTGCAAACCGAGTGGAATTATCTTGCGCATAAGTTTAACCTTTCTGCCATGCCTCGGCAGACGTGGCGCTTCCTACGTCTGCGTCCGCAGAACTTCCCGTACATCAGATTGTCGCAACTGGCCCAGCTCTATTGCTCGCGACGTGCCGAACTGGCCAACATCACCACGTGTCAAAATATAGACGACATACGCAAAAGACTACGAACGGAGACTTCCGAATATTGGCGGACACATTACACCTTCGGTAATGAGAGCCGCGATTGTGCCAAACATTTGTCTGCCGCTTCCATTGACATCCTCATCGTTAATGCCGTGGTGCCTATGCTGCATGCCTATGGCTGCCATCGGCAGGACGAGCTGCTTGTTAAGCGTGCCGCCGATATACTCGAATCGTTGCCTCCCGAGGACAACACACATATACGCCTTTGGCAAGAGTGTGGCATAACAGCCGACAATGCTGCCGACACACAGGCGCTTATACAGCTGCACACACGCTACTGCGAACGAAAGGATTGCTTGAGGTGCAGGTTTGGATACCATAGCATGAAGAGGGAAAAATAAAAACAATTAACGGCAATCACACGAACTATATCCGTGTAATTGCCGTTAGTTGTTTATTGTGCTATTACGTTTTGCCGTTAGTTGTTTATTGTTGCGTTACGCTTTACTTGCGCTCCCAAATATACAGATGTGATGTAGAGCCATGCTCGGGTGCATCCTCCTTACGGTTGCCGAAGAGGGCTGTATTGGCAGGAGTTACGAAGCAGTCGTTAGGATTAACTGTCTGCGTATCCTTAAGCACGCCGAAGGCATTGAGGTAGAACGCTGGTGTATTGGTGAACGAGATGGTTGTGCGGTTGAGCATAGCCTGTAGCTCCTCACGTGTCACATACTGTATTGCCGTCGGCATCCACGCGCTTGGTGTTGAAGTAGCTTGTTATCTCGAATGTAAGACCGTCGTTGTAAGTATTGCGCAGATACTTCAATACGTCGGCGTTGATGCCGCTTGTAGATATTGTAATGCCCGTCTGCGAGTAGGTTGTGGTAAGGCGTACAATGTTGCCGTTGATGCTCATCTCCATTGTAGATGAGGGGCTGTTACCTTTTTCTTGTGAATATAAAAGTGGTTGTTTTATAGATAATGTTAAAAATAGGTCGCAAAGGTATAAATAAAAATTGAAAACAAATGCAAATATACAGGAAAAATAAGCGAATCGGGTAGATGGAATTATATAAGGTTTTGTGCGACTATTCGCTTCTGTTGTTTCGATTAGCCTCGTGACGTCTTTCGATTAGCCTTGTGACGTCTTTCGATTAGCCTTGTGAGCCTATTATATAAGGTTCATCCGGAATATGGAGCGATACAATTATGAACTTATAAGTAGCGGAGGTCTCCGGCCTCCGCAGCACCAAGTCGAATACAAATCATCA